>Ga0123355_10010256_pt1 | contig 14328 bp, 10 predicted proteins | sample TergutEmb28metaG_3_FD_89872 | JGI IMG/M metagenome (GOLD analysis project Ga0123355, IMG submission 89872) | Embiratermes neotenicus P1 segment gut microbial communities from Petit-Saut dam, French Guiana - Emb289 P1 | ecosystem: Host-associated > Arthropoda: Insects > Digestive system > Gut ...
ATAATTGATACGTTTCCGTTGCGGTTTTTCCGATTTTAAAACAAAACTTGATGCAAATGCGTTGTTCGGTACTTTCACACATCGTAAAAATCGCTATGACATAAACGCACGTGTTACTTCCGCCACCCACTGCAGCAAACTGAGCAAACGCAGCCACTTGCGACTTGTGTCATGAGTTGCTAAGACATGTACGAAGATGTCAAGACTGGTTGCAAACACATCCCACCCAGTGAACAACCACTACAATTCCAATCCGGATACTATTTGAACAAACCTCGTACGTCTGGTGTAGCTGTAACTTTTCCTCCCACAGGTGCCCTTCCTGCAGTGGGCAAATAAAGCTCGTTAATCTAAACGGGCCTCGATTTTATAGATCGTAAAGCAATTCCTGATATGTGTTTGGGATACCTGTGGGGTCCGATAGGACGTGTGCAGAGACTTCAGTGGTTCACGATGAATCGCTCGTTGTCTCCTGATGAAGTGGGTTCATTGAAGCGACTGGCGGTCATTGTACCATTTCACAAGCACCTGAATATGACACGTGTGATTTTAATATTTCTGTACAGTTGTACAGTTTCGGATAATAGGTGGAAGGAAATAAAACCCCCACACGTGCCATAGTAACTTCGTCTGTACAGGTGCAGATTAGAGGTACCTACACATATATCACTACTGAACTGATCAGGGGGAACAACATTGTGTTGGAAGGCGAGTTATGACTGCATCAAGCTGGGAAATTGAACGCGGTAGCACAATGCGACAGAAACGGACCCTCTGTAAAACTCGGCCGTGCGGAACATTCTTCCTTGTAAATCTTAAATTGGTTCGAAAAAAGAGGTCGGCGTATAATAAAGCAATCACGTCCTTTGTATTCTTCCATTAATAAAGTAAGATTGCGGTGCTACTGAGTGAATTTCATCTGTAATTTATATAGCCAGCCTGTCAGGTAATACGTTCTGTTCTTGTACTCAGCAGCTTTAATCTCGTTTGTCAACCGTAGCGGAAGAAGAATTTGTTTTGTTATGCGAACCGTATTGGATGTGTTATTTTGTGCGTTTACTTCTTTGTTGTGAACACTGGTGGGACATTATTCAGACATTTATAAATAACCATAACTTTTTTTTTTTAATTCGAAGTCCGCAGACGGCATGTTTCTAAAATGTTCATGCCTTTATTGATATATTGTTGTACCTATGAAACTACTTTTGTTACTTCGCTTCAGAACGGCTTCTGGTGTGTAACCTGCCACGAGATCTTAACGAAAAAAATTGTAGCATATTATTATTATTATTATTATTATTATCTATGTTTTTGCTGTTGCTTTTGTTGGTGTTGTTGTTGTTGCTGGTGGTGGTGGTGGCGGTGGCGGTGGCGGTGGCGGTGGAGGTGGCGGCGGCGGCGGCGGCGGCAGCGGTGGTGGTGATAAATTAATATATACCAAGAAATATTTTAAAAATACCAATCGACAACGGTGATACCTGGAACGTTGTAGCGGGAGACGGCCAGATCAGTTTTACCACATGTGTGGTTATATTTTGCAAAAAGGAGTGACGATGTAAGAATTGCCGTGGCTATGAAGTAATCTCATGTTCCGTGAGTGTAAAAATTAATGGAAGAGAATTAAGTTTTGAGCTGGCACATGCTAAACGACGTGATCTTCGTCATGTTGTTTGTATGAATATTGGTTTGTGGCAATGGTAACGGTGATGGTAGTGTTGGTGGTGATGATGGTGATAATGATCAGATACGTACGTACGGAAGATAATTATTATGTAACTGCATCTCGACAGACAGATATTTTTTAAATTGCTTTTTATGATTTGTAGTGTAGCACGTCACTAATCATGGTATAATAACAAGTCACTGGAACCTACTGGATAAAGAGGTTGGAGACGACCCGAAATTTATAAAAACCTCCGTGGTTCCGGGCGGTAAAATTAAAAAAATTAAAGGAGAACGTATGAACTCTTTTAACGAATATAATGAAGAATCTGAAGGGATATTTTGCAACTTTCGAATGGGAAAGTTGATCGCTGGTGTTATTCGAATCTTGTACCTCCGGAATACGAAGTAAGATATGCAACAGAACTTCTCAGTTTTATGACTTACTTGCCGAAAGTCTGATGGCTAGATTGCATTGTACATTATGGCGAGCTTGAGAGCCATTGTGTTTCATCAGTGAAATTTAGGCAGAAGCGGATATTTGTCAGTGCCTGTAGCAGAAACTCATGACAATTGAAACGGGAATCTGCAACCAGGGGCTGTCATTAACTATAGGAATTTCTGTATAACGCGTTACATAAAACGTTAACTATTCTGGGACATATGCGTTTAAAAATGTGGCAGACCTGACTCCTTTTGAGTACATTTACCATACGTACGTTGAGTACACTCGATATCTGTCCAGGAATCGCGTGTACGCTGGAATTCTGGTTCGATTCCTATTCCAGGAATGATGTTTTAAGTTTTTTTTACGCGTTGCATGCAATCAACGGTTAATGTGTAGGCTATGCTTGTCAGCGTGTGCTGCATTATTATTCACGCTCACATGTTTGGCCTGAAAACTATTCTGGTGATTTGGATGACATTTTTATGTATGGAGTGAGGGAAGATAAGTGCATTAAGTTTGTGTGGCGAGTTGCATTTTGATTCATGGCAGTCCTGCATATGCGTTGCGTCACAAAGTCTGAAATCTAAATTTGTGTAAGTCCTCATGAATGGCAAATCGGATGAAGAATCAATACTTTTTACATTTCTAACCCCTTTGTGTTAGGTATAAAACAAACATTTGCCTTCAACACAACTAGTAGTTATTATATCTTTACTTTGGCAACAGGTTTCGACTACAAAGTGTCATCTTCAGGCCAATAGTATTAAAGTGTATAATTTATTTTATGTATTTTATGCTGTTGGCCCGAAGATGATCCTTTGAGGTCGTCATTTGTTGCCAAGTTAAAGATATAATTGCGGTTGGACGGCATTTACTTGCCTTATAGAAGGATTTGTGTACAGGACAACGTACAATATATGGTACTGACTGATACTGGAAAGTTCTTCAAATGTGAATGGCAATGGAAGGTCACGGATATACGGCAATGGAAGGTATCATGATAGTGGTTATTATTATTATTATTATTATTATACAATATGCATGTGTCTTGTCACAGGCGTTTTCTTCCTGGTACTTCTCTTGATCTAGCGGTGATCCCCACCGCTCAGGCTTCAATCTTCACACTGCAGTACTTTCCGTATTATGTGTGATGTTCCAAGTATAGCTGTCTTTTATAGTGAATCTATTGAATGTTTTCCTGGTACAGCTTCCAAATTTTTCCTTAAGCTTCTCGTTACTAATCCAGTGGCTCCAATTATTACTGGTATAATCGTAGATTTCAGGTTCCACATTCGTTGTATCTATATACATAAACTCTTGTATTTTAACTTCTTTTCCGCTCCCTTTATTATTATTATTATTATTATTATTATTTATTGAATTTACTCCCTGTACGTGCATGTATATAGAGACTACAAGCGAATTAACACCGACAGTGGAAGGTGTTCTTGGGCCTTTATTTTGTTGACCCCTCTTGCTGAAGAAAGTTCTGTGACATACATATAGATAGCAGCACTGTTAGTAATTATTATTCTACCATTTTATCTTAGTATAAATGTATAGATATAGCTGTGTTTCCGCTGCCCTTCACGATATTTATATGAAGGGTACTTGACTATTTTATAATGAACGTAAGCACAATCACTTTATTATTTTAGGTAATACCAGGCTACATGTTTCGACTGAAACGTAGTCATCCTCAGGCCTATGTTAACAATTGTGTTACCAGATACTGTGCACACTTTGGGATCCCAAAGTATGCACAGTATCTGGTAACACAATTGTTAACATAGACCTGAGGATGACTAAGTTTTAGTCGAAACATGTAGCCTGGTATGACCAAAAATAATAAAATGATTGTGCTGACGTTCATTATCTAATATTATATTACGTTATTAGCACATCGTGATGCTTCCATTCAAACTTGAACTTTTGTTCTTGTAGGGCAAAAACGCTGGATACGCAAGGTAGTGTGCTTAGTAGATTTAGTGCTGTTGCTTCAGTTATGATGATGACAGTTGCAACAATTTGACGACGAAATTTTAACTTGCACTGTGCTAGTTAAAAATCTAAGTCTACTGGGTTGGTAAGCCGTGTCGATTTTTGAATACCTGTCGACAGCTTGACAGTTTTTACTGCGTAACATTCCAGAAGATCTGATTTATACTGTACAACAGCGCCGCGACAACCTTAAATCTCGCTCGGTGCTGGAGATGCTATTATTTTTCTCTGGGCCAGAATTTAACACGCCCCAAGAAACAGTTCCTGTAGCAAGCTTTTACCACCCATTTAGATTCTACAGAAAAGATGTGAAAAATGTTTTTTTTTTTTTTCCTGTACATCCCGTGTGCGAGATAACCGTATTGACGTAAACTCCAGCACGTTGTCGTGGTTATAGTATTTAGCCATTTAATGTCTAGTGGAAACTGTGTGTACCATCTAGTGTAACACCGAAAACTTAGTTATTTCGTCTCAGCCGTCTGTTTATTTGTTGGGTTGGTTTCTGACTATAAGCAGCGATTTTTCTTCCTAAACTGCATTAACCGAATGGTTTTTATAACGAAGACGGTGTTTGTTTCCTGTGAGTTGGGAGATGAATTTCTAGTGTAAGTTGTAATAATTTTAGTCTTTAAAGGGATTTTACTTTCTTATTACTATGGCAGAGAATTCACATTTCGTTTAGTCACGCTGGCGTAACAGTACTCGCAGAATCTAATAAAAGTGTGAGTCACACCTGTGAACCACCTTGCATATTCGCTACCGGTCAGGAGTTTTAATTTCTGAGTGTATTAAATGCGGTTATTTAAAAAAAAAAATTATCCTGTGAGTTAGATATTATTGAATTGAGATTTTGTAGGAAGCCGACGTAAGAACATAGTCGAAGTAGCTGGCAACGTGGTCGACCCGGATTACCATGACCTACGGATCTTTTCTTGCTATCATCGCTCTGGTGGGGTCCTCGTTAATAATAGATTACAAAATGTGGTAGTCGCTCGTGGAATGTATGAAAATCCCGTCTCGAAGCCGCCATTCTGCATTTTTTTCCGGACCATATATTTTGCAGAGATGTGAAGGGCGTTCTTCCGTCCGGTACGTGGCTCTGACGCAATCGGAGTACGTGAGTAATGACACCTAGTATCAGATGTAAGCACAATAAACTGGGCTTGTTATCATCACGTCCGTCCGTCTGACTTGTAATTCTCGCCGACATGCCCGCTATTTTTTTGCTCTGCAACACCCCAACATTGACGCCTCTAACATTTTACTTAGCCGAAGTAGTGCATAATTATACCGCTTCCACTGTTATTACTACTTCTGTACCACCATCTGTCTTTACCATTACTGCGACATGTTTACGTAATATAATACAGTAATGAGGCACTAGAAAGTATTATAAAATATGAGCAGTGCAAAATTTACTTGGGCCGAACATTGGTAACTGAAGCATGAATACGGCACAACAGACCTGATTAGCAGATAACACCAAAACAGTTTGATTTAGGTGCCCCATATACCGAGGATACTGAAATGGTATGTAGCTGTGAAATAGAGAAGTTTATCAAACTAGCATGCGAAATTAAAGAAGAGTGGCAGATCGAACAGGTGGCGGTAGTACCTATAGTCCAGTGAGCATTGCTGACATAACTTATGTTATGTACCTTGTTAAAATTAGTAGATGTAAGTTATCCAGCGTAACATCGGCAGGAGAACGAAAAATTTAAGAATATAATTCTTGTTTATGAAAGTGCTGAATCAACAGAAAAATGCAGGAGACAGAAAGAGCACAAAAGTACATACATACATACATAGGTACATACATAGTACATGCATACATACATACACACACACACATAATACATACATACATACGTACACGGAAATACAACGGTACATTAACACAAGACAAAACAAACGAAAAACAAAATATAAAATTCTATGAATAATACATTGCCAATTACAATAAGACTATAAAACCAATACGAAATCTGAATCAGCTTGATGGCGTGCTTTTGGGAAATGATAAAATTCCGTGCCTAATGAAGACAGCTAACATGGCGGCTACGTGGTCTTCATTTAGTTTTACATTTTCTGTTAATGATATGCAAAAACATTACTTCTGGGCTTGTGCGACTGGTCTAGCCGGAGTTGACGAACTTGTTTGTTAAGATAAGTATGTTTTGCTTAAAAAGTGCAACGTGGTGTCGCGTGAGTGGGAAATTTTAAGGTGTGACGTGGCTCGTCCCCACCTAAAATAATAATTATTATTATTATCGAATTTCTCACTTTTCACCTTTGGCTGGGAAATATTCACGTATCCTGGGATGTAGTAATTAGCAGGATTAGGCTCGGTGGTCTTATTTTAGTTTAAAAAGTCTCTTACAATTGAACATGTGCCAAGAATTACAGATTTTTGCAGTTGTATATACGTATTCGGGTGCAAGTTAAGTCTTGTTAGACTTTGTGACAGTGACTTTGGAATTATTCCCGTAGATGATATTACTATCGGGATCAATTGTGCTGCCTTTTGCTTCCATATAACACATATTTCATTCGCCAGGTCTTGGTACTTGTTTTGTTTGTCGGTTACTGTTTTGGTGAGATTATGTGTATTTGGGACAGCTATGTCTATCAAAAAGGTGTTCTTTGTTTTCTTATTCATAAAAGTTATGTTAGGTCGATTAAAAGGCATTGTTTTTTCCGTAAGTATGCTGCGATTCCAGTACAGCTTGAAATTTTCATTCTCCAGTACATTGGCCGGTGTGTATTTATAATATGGACTTTTATCGCCAATAAATTCGGCTGCTTCTGCCAGTTTCTGATGGATAATTTTGGCCAGTCCATCACGTCTCTTTACATACTCGGTAGGTGCTAGTTGTTCACATGCTGCAATAATGTGTTGGATTGTTCTTTTCAACATCTTCTGCATAGCTCATCGGTGTCTGACTGCTTCAAAATATATTTCTTGTAGTTTCTTGTTAGTACGACTTGGCCCTGTATTGATGTTAAAAAGCCCTCTGTTTCGGCGAACAAATCGCGTTTGTCATTATTATTATTATTATTATTATTATTATTATTACCCGATGTTTCGTACCTTAATTTCTCGGAGGCGTCACCTAAGCACGCTTTTCATATTAATTATTCTAAAATTCCGCCCTGCCCTTCTGGAAGCTGTCAGCCTTATTGTGCCGATCAAAAATCTCAAGAGATTGTACTCTGTTTAGTGTTGACATTAAACGTCCCAACTGTCCTTCTGCTAGATGCGGTTCGGCGGGTAGTGGAGGATATTCGTGTATTAAATGGAATGTCTGTCTTGCTTAACGATTTGTTGTTAATTAAGGTACTACAGGTTTGTTGTTTTTATATTGTTATTTTTCGTTCCTTGTCATTATGGTTTATGCTTTATGTTTTTGGTTAGTTTTTTCATGTATTTTCTCCTATATTAGTATACTGCCTCTGAAACTGCCCCTTTGGGTCTTGTGTCAGTAAGATTTTATAGCAGAACCGATTTGCACTGAATTGAAATATTACGCATTTATGTGTGCGGTTTTTTATATTCATAGCTTTAGAATACGATTAACATTTAACACTTCGGTTCTAAGTTTTTGTGTTTTTTTAGCGATGCTGTCATTTTATGTGTTTAGATGACGTCGTGCTAGATGAATAAGTGACGACGGCGCCTTAGTGGAATGGTGTTGACAGAGGAAAACCGAAGTGCCACATTGCTTACGACAAATCCCAAATACAATGACTTGGATTCAAACCCGGGTTTCCGCTGTGAGGGGCCGGCGACTAACCACCTGAGTTTGTTAAAGAGGCACAATCTGTTGCTTTTGATAACAGTTGTCCATACACTACATCTGAACTACACGGATTTGCGTGTTCCATAGTTTGAGTTTGCTGTCTGTGTAGCATCTTAAATTAACTCGATGTTTTGAATTTTTCAGGATGCTGAGGTATACTTTGCTGTCTTCTTTATCTGTCCGCTTCCATTGCAGAAAATACAAGGCGTAGAATAAAAGGGAAAGTGTTTTAAGTGGCAAATTGAGCGTAGTTTGTATTATATGTGGGGGAGTTGTTTTTGTTTTGTTGTTTGAAGACGAAGTGTAACCGGCCATTGTCGTGATCCCTTTGATAGTACGCGGAACATAATATCAAATATGTAAGTAGACAGTTGCCTTGAAATCAAGTGAGCGGGAATATTATGCTGCAATTAGTTACTGATTGCGTTTATGGTTATTATAGTTTAGATGAAAATGAACGTAGCTTAAATACATGCTCCGTGTGTGGAGGAAGACGCATGCCTATGTACCAGAAGTATAACCAGCCATAGCTTGAGGCTTGTCATTAACTTGCAAATAATTACACACGTTTCCAATATAAAGAAAGCTGTGGTATTCTAGAGTTCGTTTTTTCCTTTTTTTCAGTATGCTGAATCATTCGTTACAATTACTCTAGCAACGTGGTAGTGGTGCCAAGTTATCTTCAGTGGGGGTGTGAGGAAATCTTATTGGTAATACTGTCGCGGCAAGATTTGGTCTTTAATGAGAAGGGGGTTGAAGAGCGCTGATGTACCGAAATTGGGCGTTCCGTTCAGCCCCACTACCGCTTCATATCAAGTCGTGATTCTTTGTGGGGTGGTTGGTACAGTTGCGAAAAGCCCCTTATTAACTTCGTCGTATCTGTTCCTCTGTCCGCGTGTATCAGTTTGGATCCCGCGCGACAGATTGGCGTGAGATTTGATGTTGGAGACTCTTATGAAAATCTGTCGAGAAAAACCAAATTTGTTAAAATGGGACAAAAATGTTGGGCACTTCATTTACTGTAACACGCGGTACCTTTATTTTGATTTTCGGCCACCACAATGTTTATTGCGGTAATTCGTGAAATCAGTATGGGGGAAACAATTTTCCCTGCCTTAAAATGTTGCGTGTTTGTCCATCAACTATTAAATGTATCATATTTGTTTTCATTTAATTTGGTTTTCGCGAGTCTCTCTAATGCTTTCATTGAGAACAGAGTGAAACGAAGACGGGTGAAGGCGATAGAAGAAAGAGGAGACAACGCCAGGATTGCTTTTCTGCCTGATTTTCTCGAACAGGTACTGGGAAGAATATTTGAATCTCAGGGCGAAGACGCACCGTTCTTAGAATGTTTGACCTTTGAAGATGGGGCGATAGATTATACCGAAACGTCGATACAGAATTACCACTGCACGCTGCGTCAGATCCCGAAGAGAGAGGATCTCGTAATCACGAACTTTATCAACTCAACTGTTCGCAGATATTGTGAGGGTGATAAACTCAAGGAGTATGAGTTGGTATGGGTGGATGAAGTTTCACCATTGATCTCCAGCTGCCTATTTTTATCGACTTCTCTTATGATCGAAATTATAGCGATGTATCCACATTTGTGACATGTTGAATTTTTGCCATTCGTATATTCGGCAGTTATGTTCTGCACAAGAGTACGGAGTTCAAATTTTATTACATTAGAGCTTTGTTCCATATTTTATTATCGAAGAGCCAGTCATTCAGGCGAAGGCAAGGTATATATGTAGATAATTTAATTCCAAGAATAAATTACATGTCAGATTCATTTGCATGAAGCAGTAATATGGAAACACTGTATTAGATGTTTTTCACAGTTGATGCTTACTCATTCTCTTGACATGTGGTTGATATGAATAACTTATTTTAGCACGAATGCTGTGTATTTTGAAACGAGTTTGAAACACGAGACATACTCAGCTTGAAGTGCCAACTGTGTATTTGGTTAGGCGTGTTTAGGTAAACAACGCATTTAAACAGACAAGAGCAGGAAGAAAAGGCAGGCGAAGGTGTGACATTACGTGTTAATATTGTGACATTAGCGGGTATTTAGCACATGGCACCAGACAAATTTAATGGCAAGCTTACGTAGCTAATGACACAAGTGGGAAGTGGTAGAAGTGTGGCAAATGTTTACTGAAGCAGGTACGGTTTTCCTTATGTATTGTTTTCTTTCGATACACCATCTGAAGGTTTTTACAGGTGTAAAGTTAGAGTTTACTGAGTAATTCCTTTCAAAATGTAACAGATGGTGTACGAACGAAAAAGGGTACCCTTACCGGGTTCTGTCATTGGTTGCATATCCAGATCACTATCTGTACCCTGACGAAAATAAGCTACGAAATCACCAGATTTTCTGCGAGCGGCAAAGTTCGTAATTTCTCATTAGCATTGTTGGCAGACAATAGCCTTGGGGCTCATGGATTGACTGGGAGGTTGAGCATTGCTATTAGTATATGCTGGGAGGTCAAATATGTATGCACAGAAAGACACTTTTAAATAGAATAAGTACTTTTATCGTATATTCCTTCATAATTCAAAACATGTTAAGAAACTAATATTTTAAACTCGTTTTAACAGTTTAGAATTTGCTGAATCGATTTTCTGATTGTGGTTCTTTTTTTTCCCCCCACAACGCGTAAATAACTATTTGGCACCCCCGCTGTCACAGCACACTTGCAGTGTCGGTGCACTACTTATGCGTTATTGCTCAACTTGTTAAAGAAGGTATGTGCTGCTTGTCTTTAAGCAATACATAAATATTGTGCAAGATTTTTTATAATGATTTTATGATTAATGGTTTCTTTCCGGAAGCAAGTGTTAGATAAATACAGGCTAAAGTCTGTATTTATTTAACGGAAGCTTATTTCCTCTGAAGTGTCACTGACGGAAAATGTTCTTTAAACGAAAAGCTGTATCTCTCTCTCTCTCTCTCACGCCGGCAGTCCGATATATCCGAAAGGTCGTCCGTAGATTGGAAATAGCAGTGATTTGAAAGCAAGTCCGTACCCGGAAACTATGTAGTTTCTTTTATGTCCAGTCGATGTCGCAACTTTTCCCCGTTATGTTTACTTTTCATGCTGTGTGTTTAACTGCCTCTTCACAGATAGTGTGCGTGCATACCTATTACTTCGTACGCCCTTCGTGCACATATGATGTGTCAGTGACTTTTTGTCTCAGAAGAAATACAATACATAATTTGGATTACGCAGGACCACCAAGTGACGCGTTTGTTAGAACCCTTGCTTCATAAGATGAGGCCCCAGTTTTATATCCTAACCCGGAGACCGGTTATCCTGACAAGCATTTTGTGGTTCCTCCAGTCGCTGCAAGAAATTTCAGTATGGTACGTGGAATGAGCCTACAGACGCTTCCTTCCACATCCTTTCCAATTCGTTATTTACTGATCTTCGTCTCACTGGACGCAACGCAGAGTGACGTACTGGCCACGTTGTCACGTAGATCGCGAGAAGAATGTCCGTAACCTACGTGACTTCACGGGAGGTTGTCCATATCTAAGCCACGAAGGCACGGGGAAGAATGGAAATACAGCTGTCATTCTTAACCTCTGAACTAGATAGCTGTGAGTGGTCAGCTTAACACTGGCCGATTCACACCGGGTAGTGGGCCTGTGTTGCCCATTGAATGTGAGACTGATTTGGGCCCGCATAGCCGGTCTGTACGTTTTAGGAGATAGTTAAATATCTTGCGCATTACCGCCAATAGAACCACGATTTCTCAGTTGATCGGTATGTAGCGTAGTTACTGTAGCGACCGAGCTGTTCCGGCTCCCAGTTTCAACGTACGGGAGCACCACAGAGTGAAGGTAGTACGTTGGTGCCTGTTTCACTGAAATGTTTTCGCCTTGCACCAGAATAGCTAAGAACACAAAGCGATACTGTTAGCTGGACACAATATAGTCGCCCGGAAATGCAGTTTTGGAATGTGATCACTGCCTTTCCGCCTTGTCTAAAACTTCTTATGCTGTACCCGTGGATAGACTCAGCAGAATACTATCAGTCTATCCGTGGCTAAAGTTGCGGCGAAATAGGCCTATAGTTGCACGAATTTAACTGGCTGTAGCGTCTTACTGCTGTATGACAGTCTCATACTTACGTTATATCTGTCTGGTTCGTCACCGTTATTAAGTCCATTTTTTGAAGGAAAATTATGACGGATTGCAGCGAGCCCATCCATCATCGTGAGCGAAGTTCGTTGAACTTCGAAAGAAACTCTTTACATTACTCGTAGTTAATTCTCTGTTGGTTCAGTAGTGGCGCAGTTCCGTAGAAGTGTCTGTCTCTGTCTGTCTATCGCTGTTTGTACCTAGAGAACGTTTCATCGCACATCCTAGTCGTCTGCGTTATCACACCGTGTGGGATAATAAGTATATTTTGATGTTACTCCAAAACTTCGGAACGGACTTATTATACAGAATTAAACAGGAGAGATGTCAATCGACACAGTTTAGTGTTTTATGTTTTGCTGACCGTGCATCCTGGTACGACTCTGGGTAAATGACCAACTTGATGCACAGTTACGTTGTATAATACGTTTATTATTGTAATCCTCTACATGTTTCGAGCAACTCTGTGCTCATCATCAGGAGGTCAAATTGTATTAATACAGCATCTGGTACAGTATTCTGTGTAAGGGACCGTCCGGTGTGCAGGTTGAGAAGGAACTCTCTGTAAGTGACCATCCAGTGTGCATATGCACACTTGACGGTCACTTACAGAGAATACTATACCAGATGCTGTATTAATACAATTTGACATCCTGATGATGAGCACAGAGTTGCTCGAAACATATAGAGGATTACGTAATTGTGCATCAAGTTGGTCATTTACCCAGAGACAGTTTAGTGTATCGCAACATGGGAGGTGACTACATGTTTCGGCTTTCTGGCAAACCCATCGTCAGGCTAAACATAAATATATAAAATATTCAGGCTACAACAATGCCTTGCAATTTCTGAAAAAAATTGGGATCCCAGTTTGTTATCCTCTGCCGTGTAATAACCCAGGCGATTATCGTGCTAACAGCACCCGCTGTTACCACATGGACATTTATATCTTCTTGTCGTTACATTTGATTTTGCTTTTGTTTAGAGACCTTGTTGAAAAGCTGATGGTTGCTTGACGGTTTAACAAATTCTCTGAGTTACATGAACCTGAACGTCCGTTACGGGTCGACAGAGTTCCGCCACTGTACTTTAACTTATCGTCAGATTAATCCATTCCACTTTTTCACACCCCGATCCTTAAGGCGTTTCATTTATTGTAATTCAAATCTGCATGTTGATTCAGTACAACTGTGAGGCCACGGTGATTATCCATGGTGTCTCACGGTGGCGGCAGCCTATGTTCTGTGGCGTTTCTTCCTAGAATTTAAGAGCCCTCGGATTTTCAGAGTGTCCGCCTTGATGATTCCACATTTTACGCTTTGATGGAATTTTTGGAACACTAAATCATTACAGCAGTTTGCCGAAAACATCGGGTGTGGATTTTTCGTATCATTTCAGCTGTGTGACCACATGAAACCGGGGACCTTCGTTGGTCACACCTTTCGTTATATGTGATTGAGTCCGCGTGGACATAATTGTTGTTTTGTTTTAAAACAGTGATCGCGTTATATGTAATTAAGGAAAGTTCGACTTACACAAACCCTACTTCTTAGTAGGTGTACTTGATTAATATGAGCGATTATGGCATGCTGCTGCGTATCCAAGATAATACCCTGCTATATCACAAGAGTCTCATAGTTAGACTGTTACTGGCTGAAGCAGCTGGGCGCATATATGTCATAACTGTTCCATATAAATTAACTTCTGGTTATTGAGTTTGAGTAACCTAGCCTTGGACAAATTCTCGGTACGTGACATTGTCTTGCGTCGGAAATAACACTACTTGTTTTGGACATTCGCTGGTAGAAAGAGGAGATTTCTAGAGCTATATTCGCCTGCCACAATGCACACCTTCTACGGTTCACGTATAACGTATATTGTCCCCGCGAGACATAAATGTCAACCGTGGGCCCCGCAAGCGTTCATATCGTTGTGTCGAAAGATGGAAATAATCTTAACATTGCAGTCTGCTGGGTTCGAGGTGCCGTCATGTTTACGTTCAGCACTGACATGTGCCATACTTCATTGCGTTGTATGTTGGCTAATTATGATTTATTTAGTTCACTGACGACATTTGTGTGTTGGTAGGCATTTGGTAATAATATGTATTGAAACATTGTTCTCATCAACGTTTGCTGTGTTCTTATGTTTATTGGACCGTGCATCATTGTGATAGTTGAAGAATAAAATACCAACTTGATGTCACTTGCTATTTTATTTCACTTCTTATGTGCTCAACATGTTTCGGACATTAATATATCCAT
>Ga0123355_10010257_pt1 | contig 14327 bp, 11 predicted proteins | sample TergutEmb28metaG_3_FD_89872 | JGI IMG/M metagenome (GOLD analysis project Ga0123355, IMG submission 89872) | Embiratermes neotenicus P1 segment gut microbial communities from Petit-Saut dam, French Guiana - Emb289 P1 | ecosystem: Host-associated > Arthropoda: Insects > Digestive system > Gut ...
CGGGCGATGAGACCTTGAGCGAAACCTGGCTCTATCAATATCACCCGTTTTGATCCCCCTTTTAGCTGGACAAGCGACCCATGCTGCCGGTCATTCCCTTATCAAAAGGCCGCAAGACCTGTGATCGCGCGACCCAATATCAGCGCATGAATATCCGCAGTTCCTTCGTAGGTATTCACCGTTTCAAGATTGGCGAGATGGCGCATGACAGCATAAGTGGAAGAAATCCCATTGGCACCCAGCATATCGCGGGAAAGCCTGGCGATCGCGAGCGCCTTGCCAGCATTGTTGCGCTTAACAAGCGAAATGGCTTCGGGGGGACATTTTTCCTGTTCGAGCATCCGACCGAGGCGGAAAGCGGCCTGAAGGCCCAGCGCAATTTCGGTTTCCATATCGGCCAGTTTCTTCTGGATGAGTTGATTGGCGGCGAGTGGCCGACCGAATTGCCGGCGCTCGAGCGTATAGCCGCGCGCTTCAGCAAAACAGGCTTCCGCCGCACCCATCGCGCCCCAAGAAATGCCATAGCGTGCTAGGTTGAGACAGCCAAACGGCGCTTTCAGGCCAGTGGCATTCGGCAGGAGGCTCTCATCCGACACCTCGACCGCATCCATGACAATTTCGCCGGTGGGTGATGCGCGAAGTGACAGCTTTTGCGTGATGGCCGGAGTCGTCAGACCTCTCAGCCCGCGTTCGAGAAGAAAGCCACGGACAGTGTCTTGATGGGCGCGTGATTTGACCCAGATGATGAAGAGATCAGCAACCGGGCTGTGGGTGATCCAGCTTTTGGTGCCGTTGAGCAAATAGCCCCCGGCGCATTTCTCGGCATGGCTTAGCATCGCCTGTGGATCGGAGCCCGCATCAGGCTCGGTCAGGCCAAAGGCGCCGATCCATTCACCACGGGCTAGTTTTGGGAGATATTTACGCCGTTGCGCCTCGCTGCCATAGACATAGATTGCCTGCATCACGAGGGAAGACTGCACGCTCATCAACGAGCGATAGCCGCTGTCGGCGCGCTCGACTTCACGCGCCGCCAATCCATAAGCGACAAAGCCGAGCCCTGCACCACCATAATCTTGCGGCAGTGTAGCGCCGAGAAGCCCCAGCGCGCCCATTTTGGTCAGGATCTCGCGATCGAATCGCTCTTGGAGAAAATCTTGCGTGGCACGCGGCAGAAGCTCATTTTGCGCAAATGCGCGCGCCGCGTCGCGCACTAGCCGTTCCTCACCGGTTAATTGGCTGTTGAGATCAAAAGGGTCATCCCATGCAAAGGATTGCTGGCCTGTTTCAGCCATTCCCTCACTCCCGCTCTCGCTGATCGCAGAAGATCAGTGTCCTGCCGGAGATGCCGGAAGGGAGCCGCCGGGTGAAGTGAAAAAGCGGAAGAAATCCGATTTGGGGCTGAGGACCATGCGCGTGTCGCCACTCTTAAAGCCGGTTTCATAGGCTTGCATTGAGCGGTAAAAGGCAAAGAAATCCTGATCTTTGCCATAGGCTTCGGCAAAGATGCGGTTTCGTTCGGCATCGCCCTCGCCGCGGGTCTGATCGGCCTCACGTTGGGCGTTGCCTAGCAAAACCACGACATCGCGGTCCGCTGCCGCGCGTAAGGTCTGCGCGGTCTCCGAACCTTTTGCGCGATATTCTGCTGCTTCACGAGCGCGCTCGCTCTGCATCCGGCTAAAGACCTTCTCGGAGATTTGCCGTGGCAAGTCGGCGCGCCTTATCCGGACATCGATAGCTGCAATGCCCAACCGTCCTCCTTCGCCACTCACCTGGTTACGAATCTTGAGCATGAGGTCCGCGCGATTGTCCCGCACGATCTCGGTCATAGTCGCTTCACCTAAGACGCGTCGCACCGCCGAGTTCAAAATAAATCCCAGCTGACTGCTCGCCCGTTCGGGAGAGCCGACGGTTTGATAAAATTTCAACGGATCGGTGATCCGGTAGCGTAGAAAAGAATCCACGTCGAGCCGGTTATTGTCGGAGGCCAGCACCTCCTGCTTGGGCGCTTCAACGTTGAGGATACGGTTGTCGAGGAAGACGACCTCTTCGATGAAAGGGTATTTGAAATGCAGGCCTGGCGTTGTAACGAGGCCGCGCCCGGGAACGGGTTCGCCGAACCGCAAGACGATGGCCTGCTCGGTCTGATCGACAGTGAAGGCTGAAGAAAAGCCAACGATCAGAAGCAGAATGACGAGCGCAATGGCGCTGAAGCTCGCCGCGTTATTCATTTGCGGCCTCCTTCGCTGGCTTGCCCGTTCAAGGCACCGAGTGGCAGATAGGGAATGACCCCCTGATTTTGTCCACTCTGGTCGAGAATGATTTTGTTCATGCCGCCAAGGACTCGTTCCATCGTTTCGAGATAAAGCCGTTCCCGAGTAACTTCAGGGGCCTTCTTATATTGGGCATAGATCTGGTTGAATCGGGAGACCTGGCCGGTCGCCTCGGCGACGGTTTGCACCTTATAGCCTTCCGCTTCCTGGACGATGGCCGCCGCCTTGCCGCGCGCCTCTGGAACAACCCGGTTGGCATAGGCCTCGGCTTCATTGCGCAAACGGTTCTGATCCTGCTGCGCCGCCGTCACATCCTTGAAGGCGGCGATGACTTGCTCGGGAGGATCGACGGATTGCAGTTGCACCTGTAGCACCAATATGCCGGCCTTGTACCAATTAAGAACACCTTGCATGAGCCCCTGCACATCAGCCTCGATCTTTGGACGGTCGGCTGTGAGGATCCGCTGGATCTGGCCGCGCCCGATAACTTCGCGCATGGCGCTCTCGGCCACTGCTTTTACCGTTTCGTGCTGATTGGCCATATTAAATGCGTAATCTTCGGGATGAATGGGATCGATCTGCCAGATCACGACAAATTTGACATCGGCTATATTCTCATCGCCGGTCAGCATCAGGCTTTCCTCCGGCAGGTCAATCTGAACCTGGCCCGGACTGCGCGCATCCGATCGCACGCCAAAACCGATGTTGATTGTGTTGCGGTCGGTGACGGGAAGCTTTTCCACGCTTCCGATCGGAAGCGGCAGGTTATAGTTCAGGCCGGGACTCGTCTTGCCGGTATAACGTCCGAAAATCCGGTTTAGCCCGACTTCATTCGGGCCGACGGTGTAAAATCCCGACAAAAGCCAAGCGATCGCGCCGATGAGCACCAAGCCGATGAGACCGCGAGAACCAAAGCCGCTGCCTCGGCTCCCAGGCATCCATTGCTTGAGCTTCTCCTGACTGCGCTTCAAAAATTCTTCGAATTCCGGAGGCGGCCCGCCGCTGGGCTTTGGCCCCCAAGGTCCGGGGCTCGGTTTCCAAGAACCGCCATTTCCGCCTTCATTATTGCTCCACGGCATGAGTGTCTCTTTTGCTGGAGGACGCCCGAAAAAACTTTGCCGAATCTATCACTCGAAGAGGGGATCGATCGAGCCCCGGGTTTATAAACCTATATAGAAGAGCCCGGCACAAGCTACAATGATAGGCAGTGACGGCGGTCGAAATCGACGAAAGCGAAAGTCGCCTCATCCTTGGCCGAAGGGCGGGGGCGAAGCCGACTGACTTCGAGCCAATCCGACCAATCGATATGCGGAAAACTCACGCTACCTCTCGGTGCAAGATCAACGAAAGTCAGATGCATGCGCTCGGCCCGGTTGATCAAATTTTCGTAGAGATTGCCGCCCCCCGCCAAGATGATCTCTTCCGCGCTCATGACCTGCGCTTGAGTTTGAGCCAAAGTGAGGGCTTCTTCCAGCCCATGCGCAACATGCACATGTTGCTGAGCTTCACCGTTGCCGGCTGGAATGAAATTCGGATCGCGTGTCACGACAATCGTTTCGCGGCCCGGCAAAATCCGTCCAATCGAGTCGAAAGTCTTGCGGCCCATGAGTAGGGGCTTGCCCATGGTAATCGCGCGGAAATGCTTGAGATCGCTTGGCAAATGCCAGGGCATACCACGCCCGTCGCCAATCACACCATTTTCGGCGATCGCTGCAACGACGGCTAGCGGAACAGGGGAACACCGAGAGGTCACGCCCTGTCCTCCCTTTCTCAGGCTTCTTCGTTCATCCCTGACTTTACTCTTCTCCTCAGCCAAGGCTTGTGACGGTTGCAAGGGCATGTCGGCATTTCCGTTATAGAGGCTTTACGTGATTTAGGGTGCTGTCCGTGAATTAGAAGCTAGCTGGAGAAATGAAGGCTCGTTTCGCTTGACATCATTCATTCTCCACGACCCTTAACGCTGTGGGCTTGCCGAAGCCGTCTAAAACCTTGCGCCCTTGCAGGAATATGCAAAGACCCGCACAGACGATCAAGCCTGCGCCCACTAGGGTGCGTAAACTCGGAATTTCACCGAAAATGAGCAGGCTGAACAAATTGGCCCATAGGAGATGAGATTTGCCGGTGCAGCTGAAAAGGCACGGATGAGGCAAAAATGGCTGATCAGCCCTAAAATGCCGAGAAGCAGCATCAAACAGCCATCGGCAATGCTTGGTAAAATGGCGGTAAAAGGTAGAAATCCGCTGCAGAATAAGGTTCCGGTCAGCGCTGAATAAAACAAAGTGGTATAGGGCGAATCCGAGCTGTGCAAGAACCGCGTTGCAATTTGATAAAAAGCATTGGCGAACGCCGCAAGAAAAGGGAACAACACCGTCGAAGAAAGATCAAGACCGCTGCGGCCGATGATCATCCAGACGCCAATCAGTCCGACGCTGACGCTCGCCCAAAGGCCCGCACCGCTCCTCTCTTGCAGAAGTACGCGGGAGAGTGCTGCGACTAGAACGGGCGAGACCCAGACAACAGCTGAGAAATCAACGAGCGGCATGATTTTCAAGGCGAGCATACCGAATAAGGTCGTCGCCAGGAGCAAAGCCGAGCGCTGCATTTGCAGGCCAGGGTTTTTAGCAATCATCAGCCGCGGATTATGTCGGGCCAGAAAAACAGCGGTCAAGCCCAGATGGATGAAAAAACGCCAGAAGGCGATTTCAGTTGCCGGGTAAGAGCGCAAAAGGAGCCGGGTGATTGAATCCTGGCAAACGAACAGAAAAGTCGCGCAGAGCATCCAAAGAACGCCAGTCCCGATTCGCGTGCCTTTCACTGTTGGCCGCATCTCGAGAAAAGTCTTTTGAGGAAAGGCCAAGGAGGGTGTTTGGTTTTTGGCCCAAGCCGAAGCGGGAGGGGGCAGGCCAGGCTCAAGAGCAAAGTGCTCACGCTAGAGTGGGATGCGAAAAGTGGGCGCTGGCTTTTCACACAAATCACGCTCTAAAAATTATGAATCTCGTTTAGATCGACTCAAATCAAAATCATCGTGCTCTAGAGTTAACCGAAGCCTCAAGGATTTGAAAGCCCGGTTAATCTGGCTGAGTGGGGCTTGTTTACGAATTCAAGGTTTTTCTCTCGATCGCGGTCCTTGGACCAGGCGGACCACCATGCCGCGAAGCGTCCGCACGTCCTGATCAGTGAGCTGCATGCGATGAAAAATATTGCGCAAATTGCGCCGCATCACAGGCAGTTTGGATTTGGGCCGAAAGAAACCCACCCGTTCGAGCTCGGTTTCAAGATAGAGGAAAAAGGACAAGATCATTTCACGCGAGGCCGGCGGCGAGCGTTGAATGGCACAAAAGGGGGATTTGGGCTCTTCGGCCGCCCGTAGCCATTCATAACTAATCAATAGCACCGCTTGCGCAAGATTAAGAGAGGCAAAGGCGGGGTTGACCGGAAAGGTCAGGATGGCATCAGCGAGAGCGACCTCGTCATTGTCTAAACCGGTGCGCTCTGGGCCAAATAAGACCCCATGCCGTTCACCTTTCATCATATGCTGAGCGGTTTGCGGCATTGCCTCAGACGGTGTCAGGACGGGTTTTTGTTGCCCCCGTTCGCGCGCCGTGGAAGCCCAGACGAAATTAAGATCATGAATCGCCGACTCCACCGTGTCGAACAATTTCGCGGCATCAAGGACATGCCCTCCACCGGCCGCCGCCGCATAGGCGACCTTGCGATAGGCGTCAATGCATGGCCAGCCTTCGCGTGGTGTCACGAGGCGCAGATCCGTCAGACCGAAATTAGCCATCGCCCGGGCGCACATGCCAATATTCACAGCAAGTTGGGGCCGCACCAGAATAATGGCTGGGCCGCCGCTGAGATTGGGCTTGCTATGATCAGTACCGGCCCCCGTCATTCCAGTTTTTCTCTCAAACGGGCCCGCCAATGGCCGAAAGTCACGAGGTCTCGATCCGATCAAGTCCAGCCATGCTTCTTTATGGAGGAGGCCGATTCCTCTTGTCCTTTAGACGAAAAATGGATTTGCCATCCGAGCCGCTTAGCTATAAACAGCAAAATTAGCGCGTGACTCCCGGCTCCGCGCTCGTAAGTTCGGCAGCGCTCTTCTTTCGCCATGCTGGATAAAGCATCCTTGCAAAGATAAGGCTTCGTGTGGCTGCAGGCCGGACAATGAGTCGGCTAAAAGATCACATTCTTAACCCTTCATTGGACAAACTTAAGCGAATAAAGCAGCAACGATTATGGCGAATCCTTTCCATTTCCTGCAAGAGGTACGAGCTGAAGCCTCTAAGGTGACCTGGCCTTCGCGCAAGGAAACATCGATCACAACCGTACTGGTTCTATTCATGGTTTTGCTCACCAGTCTCTTTTTTGTTGTCGTAGACTGGTCCCTTCGCTTGATTGTCTCAGGTCTTCTCAGCCTTGGCCATGGTGCCAAGTAAGTTTGTCATTTTGAATTAATCACATTTTAGTTCAAGTTCAAAGTTAACTTGAGCTAATTTAATAAATAAAATCAAATACTTAAGTAGTTATCTAAAGATCTGGTGCGAGGAAGTTCATGAAAAATTTGAGGGAGGATGATCTGCATCGGCAGTATATTGACCCTTCTTTAGGATCATCTTGTTAAACTGTTGGTTTCAAAAAATGGCAGGCTCAATCCTCCTCCATCGCCCACTCAAACATTGCCGGAAAAGGCTGAATCTATTCCCATGAGCATGCGCTGGTACATCGTTCACGCCTATTCGAATTTCGAGAAAAAGGTTGCTGAGTCCATCAAGGAACAGGCGGCGCAAAGAGGCCTATCGGACAAGTTCGAAGAGGTGCTTGTGCCGACGGAGCATTTCGTTGAGATTCGACGTGGGCGAAAGATCAATTCGGAACGTAAGTTCTTTCCCGGCTATGTGCTGGTGAAATGTGATCTCACAGATGATGTCTATCACCTGATCAAGAACACGCCGAAAGTGACAGGTTTCTTGGGTGCCGACAAAAAACCCATGCCGATTTCCGACAGTGAGGCGGAACGAATCAAGGGGCAGGTGGCCGAAGGCGTCGACCGTCCCAAATCCTCCATTTCCTTTGAAATTGGCGAGACGGTGCGGGTCGCCGATGGTCCCTTTGCGTCCTTCAATGGGGTCGTCGAGGATGTCGATGAGGACCGCTCGCGGGTCAAAGTCGCAGTTTCCATCTTCGGCCGAGCGACGCCGGTTGAATTAGAATATGGACAGGTTGAAAAAGTCTGATTAAGGGTTCGCGCGAGCAGAAGCGGTGGGTTTGATTATCTTCCACCCATCGCGGCGTCAAGTTACCGATGGCCTTGCCACGGCCACGGCTTTTTGATCGTGGGAGAAGGAGCGGTATGCCAGCTCGCAACCCTTCGAACCACGGCCACAACCGCCGCCCCGAGCGGCTCTTGTAGGAGTGCCTCATGGCAAAGAAAATCACAGGTTATGTGAAGCTTCAAGTTCCGGCCGGGTCGGCGAATCCATCGCCTCCGATCGGACCTGCGCTTGGCCAGCGCGGCCTGAACATCATGGAATTTTGCAAAGCCTTCAACGCTCGTACGGCGCAGATGGAAAAGGGCACGCCGATTCCGGTGGTCATCACGGCTTATCAGGATCGGTCTTTTACCTTCGAGATGAAGCTGCCGCCCGTCACATATTATTTGAAGAAGGCGTCGGGCGTTCAATCCGGGTCGAAAACCACCGGCCGCGGTTTTGTTGGCAAAGTCACGAGAGCTCAGATCCAGGAAATTGCTGAAAAGAAATTGCCCGATCTCAATTGCACTTCGGTTGAGGCTGCGGCCAGGATGATCGAAGGATCCGCTCGTTCTATGGGCCTCGAGATTGTGGGGTGAACGCGATGGCACTAAGTGGAAAGCGCGTGCGCAAGGCGCGTGAGGGCATTGACCGGATCAAGCTTTATCCGGTGGCCGAGGCCGTCAAGCTTGTCCAAGAGCGAGCCAATGCGAAATTTGATGAGACCGTTGAGATCGCTATGAATCTTGGGGTTGATCCCAAACACGCCGACCAGATGGTCCGTGGTGTGGTAAACCTACCGAATGGGACCGGCCGGACGTTGCGGGTTGCGGTTTTCGCCCGCGGCGCCAAAGCGGACGAAGCAACGGCGGCGGGCGCGGATATCGTCGGCGCGGAGGATTTGGTTACTACTGTCCAGGGTGGAACGATCGCCTTTGACCGTTGCGTAGCGACCCCCGATATGATGCCGCTCGTTGGGAGGCTCGGCAAGGTTTTGGGGCCGCGCGGACTGATGCCCAATCCGAAGGTAGGGACTGTGACCATGGATATCGCGGCGGCGGTCAAGGCCTCAAAGGGCGGGTCGGTTGAGTTCCGGGTCGAGAAAGCGGGAATTGTACAAGGGAGCGTTGGCAAAGCCTCTTTTGCCCCGGAAAAGCTGGTCGAAAATATTACTGCCTTTGTCGATGCGGTGGCGAAAGCGAAGCCGCAAGGTGCGAAAGGTACTTATATTCAAAGGGTTGCTATATCGTCGAGCATGGGGCCGGGGGTCAAGGTCGATCCGACAAGTGTGACTCTTTAGGTGAATAGGTCTAAAATCATCATTTTGCTCTTGGCATACCCAATCAATCGGTTTAAATAAAAAGTTCGGGGTTGACCGGATATTGCAGCCCCACATCCAATCAGTTTCCGTGACTGTGAGATGCCTCTGGAACAAAACGTTCCGAGAGGATCCATTTCATGCCACGGCAGGTAAGGCCGGAGGATAGGCGGCGACGTCTGTCCCATCTGGCCATGTCCTGTCCGAGACTGCCGGTGCAAGCGCTCATCCTGGGGTTGAACGCAAGCTTAATTCGGTGATCTTCGATCGGCTTCTCGCCCGTCTAGATCCTCGCCGGCATAGACGGGGTAACGACACGAATTCTAGATTGCGGAAAGGCTTCGCCTTTTTTGGTTTCTTCGATTTTGGTCTACCCCACTGTCCGGCGCGATCCACCCGCTCCGGGGACAGGCAAAGCGTCGTAACGTCAGTTCGCTTTGTCGATGAGCTTTGTCGAAGCGGCGCCGGTTGCAGCCCGCAGACTGGGAAAGCTGTCCCGGCTCTGCTTCAGGAGACTCAAACCATGGACAGAGGGGAAAAAAAACAGTGTGTCGCAGCCCTCAGCGAGGTTTTTAAAACGACATCGGTAGTTGTGGTTGCGCAATATACAGGCCTCAACGTGACGCAGATGCAGGCGCTTCGCAAGCAGATGCGCGCGGCAGGTGCAGAGGTGCAAGTCGCCAAGAACCGTCTCGTCAAGATTGCCGCCCAAGATACTGATGTCGCTTCGATTTCAGGCCTTATGCGGGGTCCGACCTTGATCGCTTATTCAACCGACCCGGTCGCTGCTCCAAAGGCCACTGTGGCATTTGCCAAGGAGAATGAGAAGCTTGTCATTCTGGGCGGGGCCATGGGCGCCACAGCCCTCAACCCCGAGGCGGTCCGCTCGCTCGCCACACTGCCCTCGCTTGACGAACTGCGCGGGAAAATCGTCGGGCTCATCCAGGCCCCAGCGACGAAACTTGCACAACTCACCACGGCTCCAGCCGCTAAGCTCGCGCGTGTCATTGCCGTTTATGGCAATCAGGATGCCGCCTGAGCCCGCACAAAAATAGACCAACCGAGCGTCGCAGGACGCACGAGAGATTCAAATCGAGGAAATCATGGCCAATCTGGAAAAAATCGTCGAAGATCTATCGAGCCTCACTGTGCTTGAGGCGGCTGAACTCGCCAAGCTTTTGGAAGAGAAATGGGGCGTGTCGGCGGCGGCGGCTGTTACGGTCGCGGCCGGACCTGCGGCGGCTGGGGCGCCAGCGGCCCCGGTTGAGGAAAAGACGGAATTCACCGTGGTCCTTGCCGCCGTCGGCGAGAAAAAAATCGAGGTCATCAAGGAAGTGCGCGCCGCAACTGGTCTTGGCCTCAAGGAAGCCAAGGACCTTGTCGAGGCTGCTCCCAAGCCGGTCAAGGAGGGCGTGACTAAGGAGGAAGCCGAGAAGATCAAGGCCGCCCTCGAAAAAGCCGGGGCCAAGGTAGAATTGAAGTGAGACTCTGCCGTTTCGGCAGTCCGTCTGTTTCGCGCGGCGGCGGTTCAGGTCTTCCTGAATCGCCGTCGTGATGAAGTTTATGTTGTTTTGTCAAATCATACCGGGCTTTCCAACCAGCCGTTTGCGGTGAAGTAGACAGCTGATGATCCCAGCTTCTGTTCATCGACCGGGTTGGAATTCTGCCTGACGGTTTTTTCCGGTTTGAAAAGATCGCGATTTTCCGAAGGTGCGAGGAGCGACATGGCTCAGGATTTGGCTCAGACTTTCACCGGCCGTAAGCGTATCCGTAAATTTTTTGGCCATATTCGTGAAGTTGCGGAAATGCCCAACCTGATCGAAGTCCAGAAGGCCTCCTATGATCAATTTCTCATGATCGAAACTCCGGAAGGCGGCCGCCCAGATGAGGGGTTGCAGTCGGTTTTCAAGTCGGTTTTCCCGATTTCGGACTTTTCCGGTACCTCGCTTCTGGAATTTGTCAAATACGAGTTCGAGCCACCAAAATATGACGTCGACGAATGCCGCCAGCGTGGCATGACCTTCGCCGCTCCGCTCAAAGTGACGCTGCGCTTGATTGTCTTTGATGTCGATCCGGAAACTGGAGCAAAATCGGTCAAGGACATTAAGGAGCAGGATGTTTACATGGGCGACATGCCGCTCATGACAATGAACGGCACCTTCATTGTCAATGGGACTGAGCGCGTGATCGTTTCGCAGATGCACCGCTCCCCGGGAGTGTTCTTCGATCATGACAAGGGCAAGAGCCACTCCTCCGGCAAGCTCCTGTTTGCCGCGCGGATCATTCCTTATCGCGGATCCTGGCTCGATATTGAATTCGACGCCAAGGACATCATCTATGCGCGCATCGACCGACGGCGGAAGATTCAGGCGACCTCAATCCTTTATGCGCTCGGAATGGATGGAGAAGAGATCCTCTCAACTTTCTATAATACAGTCATCTTCCAGCGCGACAACAAGGGCTGGCGCCAGCCCTTCGACCCGGAACGCATGAAGGGGATGAAGGCGGCTGTCGACGTCCTCGATGCCGATATAGGAGACGTCGTGCTGGAGGCCGGCAAGAAGCTGACCGTTCGCACGGCCCGCCTTTTGTCTGAGCGCGGGGTGAAATATCTGCGTGCCCAGGATGAGGATTTACACGGGCAATATATCGCCTCGGATCTGTACAACCCCGAGACTGGCGAGATCTTCGCTGAGGCGGGTGATGAGATCACCACCAAGTCCTTAGAGCATTTGATCCAGGCGGGCTTTGACGAATTGCCAGTGCTCGATATCGATCATATCAATATCGGGCCTTATATCCGCAATACGTTGGCGGTCGATAAGAACAGCTCCCGCGAAGAGGCTTTGTTCGATATTTACCGGGTCATGCGGCCGGGCGAGCCGCCGACGCTTGAGACCGCGGAGGCCATGTTCCAGTCTCTGTTCTTCGACCCCGAGCGCTATGATCTCTCGGCGGTTGGCCGAGTGAAGATGAACATGCGCATGGATCTCGACGCACCTGATACGGTCCGCACGTTGCGCAAAGAAGATATTGTTGCGGTGATGCGAGCGCTCGTCGATCTCCGCGACGGACGCGGCGAAATCGATGACATTGATCATCTCGGCAACCGGCGAGTCCGCTCGGTCGGCGAGCTTATGGAGAACCAATATCGGCTTGGTCTTTTGCGAATGGAGCGGGCGATCAAGGAGCGCATGTCGTCAGTCGATATCGATACGATCATGCCGCAGGATCTCATCAATGCAAAGCCTGCTGCAGCCTCCGTGCGCGAGTTCTTCGGTTCCTCGCAACTGTCGCAATTCATGGACCAAACCAACCCCTTGTCCGAGATCACCCACAAAAGGCGGCTCTCGGCTCTGGGGCCGGGCGGCCTCACTCGCGAGCGGGCCGGCTTTGAGGTGCGCGACGTTCATCCGACCCATTATGGCCGTATCTGCCCAATCGAGACGCCGGAAGGGCCCAATATCGGGCTCATCAACTCGCTCGCGACATTTGCCCGGGTCAATAAATATGGCTTCATCGAAGCTCCCTATCGACGCCTTCGGGATAGCCGCGTGACGGATGAGGTAGTCTATCTTTCAGCGATGGAAGAGGCTAAATATTATGTCGCTCAGGCGAATGCGCCGGTCGATGCCAACAGGGTGCTGACGGAGGATCTCGTAACCTGCCGGCATGCTGGTGATGTCGTCATGGTGCCGCGCGAACGCGTCGATTTCATGGATGTCTCGCCCAAGCAGCTCGTCTCGGTAGCTGCGGCGCTGATTCCGTTCCTTGAAAATGACGATGCTAACCGCGCCCTGATGGGCTCTAACATGCAGCGCCAGGCGGTGCCGCTGGTGCGTGCCGATGCGCCGCTCGTCGGCACCGGTATGGAATTGGTGGTGGCGCGCGATTCCGGCGCAGCCATTGCGGCACGCCGCACCGGCTATATTGACCAGGTCGATGCGACGCGCATTGTCGTGCGCGCCTCCGAGGAGACTGACGCTGGCAAGCCGGGAGTCGATATCTACCGGATGATGAAATTCCAGCGTTCGAACCAATCGACCTGCATTAACCAGAAGCCCCTCGTGCGGGTGGGTGACTATGTGAGAAAGGGCGATATCATAGCGGACGGACCGTCGACGGATCTCGGCGACCTGGCGCTTGGCCGCAATGTGCTCGTCGCTTTCATGCCGTGGAACGGCTATAATTTCGAGGATTCGATCCTCCTCAGCGAGCGCATCGTCAAGGATGACGTGTTCACTTCCATTCATATCGATGAATTTGAAGTGATGGCACGCGACACAAAGCTCGGCCCCGAAGAAATTACCCGCGATATTCCCAATGTATCTGAAGAGGCGTTGAAGAATCTCGACGAAGCGGGGATCGTCTACATCGGAGCAGAGGTGCAAGCTGGTGATATTCTCGTCGGCAAGATCACACCGAAGGGCGAAAGTCCGATGACCCCGGAGGAAAAGCTGCTGCGCGCCATTTTCGGTGAAAAGGCTTCCGATGTGCGCGATACCTCCCTACGGGTACCGCCCGGCGTGCAGGGTACGATCGTCGAGGTGCGCGTCTTCAACCGACATGGCGTCGACAAGGATGAGCGCGCCCAGGCGATCGAACGCGAGGAGATCGAGCGGCTCGCCAAGGATCGCGACGATGAGCTTGCCATCCTCGACCGCAGCATCTATGCGCGCCTTTCTGAGGCATTGATCGGCAAGAAAGCAATCGCCGGGCCGAAAGGATTCAAGCGCGACACCAAGCTGACCAAGGAAATCCTTGAGGATTTTCCGCGCTCGCAGTGGTGGGCCTTTGCGGTCGAAAATGATAGGACGATGGCCGAGCTTGAGGCCATGCGCAAGCAATATGACGAGGCCAAGAAGGGGCTTGAAAGCCGGTTCCTAGACAAGGTCGAGAAACTGCAACGTGGCGACGAATTGCCGCCGGGCGTCATGAAGATGGTGCGTGTCTTCGTTGCTGTGAAACGCAAGATTCAACCTGGCGACAAGATGGCTGGACGGCATGGCAATAAGGGGGTCGTGTCGAAGATCGTACCGATCGAAGATATGCCTTTTCTCGAGGATGGCCAGCCAGTTGATATTGTCTTGAACCCGCTCGGTGTGCCGTCGCGCATGAATGTTGGGCAAATTCTTGAAACCCATCTCGGCTGGGCCTGCGCCGGGCTCGGCAAGCAGATCGGCGAGACGGTCAATCATTATTTGAAGGAAAAAGACATTAAGCCTCTGCGCGACAGGCTCAGCGGGATTTACGATGCCAAAATGGAAATCTCTGCGCTTGACGACGAAGCGGTCGTCGAGCTCGGTGAGAATCTGCGCCGTGGCGTACCGATTGCCACACCGGTGTTCGACGGCGCACGAGAAAAAGATATTGTTGACATGCTGAAATCCGCAGGCCTCGACAGCTCGGGGCAGGTAACGCTTTATGACGGGCGAACCGGCGAGCCTTTCGATCGCAAGGTCACGGTCGGGTATATTTATATCTTGA
>Ga0123355_10010258_pt1 | contig 14327 bp, 16 predicted proteins | sample TergutEmb28metaG_3_FD_89872 | JGI IMG/M metagenome (GOLD analysis project Ga0123355, IMG submission 89872) | Embiratermes neotenicus P1 segment gut microbial communities from Petit-Saut dam, French Guiana - Emb289 P1 | ecosystem: Host-associated > Arthropoda: Insects > Digestive system > Gut ...
GGAGCTTGCGACTAATTCGTTGAGTTACTTCATGGGTTGTATCTGGTTCGATGTGTGTTGGTGTTACGTTGAGTGTGGCTATGGTGATGTGGTATCCGTATGCAGGCTGAAGCACTACTCAGGTATTTATGTAATATATTCTGCAATATAAATTATGATTTGCATTTCTTTGTATTTTATGTTTGTTGTAAGTCTAACCTCGTGTTTGTGGTGCAGTATATCGTACATAATTATTGCAGTTTTCTGTTGTATGATGTGACGTGTGAGGTGGTATTAGTGGTTGTCGGTTTCAGGTGTGCTATCACGAGCACTAACCACGTTGTGATAATGAGGTCCATAAAATGAACTTTAAATATTTATTCGTGCATGTATTTGTATCCAATATTTCTATGAATTTTATGTTTGTTTCACCTCATGTGTGTTTATTTTAATGATTATAGAAAAGGAATGCAATGGCATTGTCATCTGAAGTATGCTTGACTATTTAATTTTCGAGTAATTTTACGTAACCATATGTGCTGATACAGCACAGCGCAAGGCGACTCATTGTTGCGGTTCGTAGTGTAGGTTCTTCTGTTTACAATATTTAAAATTTATTGTATTTTTAGCATGAGTGTTGATTACAGTAGAACTCCGCTTATCTGAATTAATTGGGACGGCGAGCTATCCGGATATGCAGAAAATCCGAATAATTGGATTTTTCTTTGAAAATTGGCTACATTGGCAGATTGAAATTCGGCTGTTGCTATTTATGGTATGTACCTGCGTCTAAACCTCTCGACCACGCCTGATTTGAAGTTCTAGAAGCTATAACACTATACTATATTTCATCCGATAACCGGTAATTTCAAGACAAGTTAATTTTGTAGAATTCTCGACAAATTTATCCGACGCGCCATGCCGATCCGAATAGTCAGGGTCCTGATAAGTGGAATTGTACTATATTTAGACGTTATCATTGTTTAGTAAGGATCCAGTAGTATGATGGCTCCTATGTATATGCAAAATATCACACAATGACGATGCTAATATCTGGTGGGCATTAGTACAGTTCTCAAGTCCTGATCCTTTGCTATCAATTCGTTGCGATGTAAATGTCTTGTAGACTGATCAAGTTCCGAGTTTAGTCAGTAAGCTTTCTTCTAATATGTAAGCTGCAACAGTACGCCTTCTATACGTAGGTTCGTTGTGCTAAAAGTGCAGTAGTTAAGATTGGATTGTATTATGAAACTATTGGCTTCGTTATGTCTGTCAGTGTTGGCCACATGGAACATCTCAGCTATTACTGGACGGATTTTCATAAAATTTGCTGTTTGAGTGTTTTTCGAAAATATGTTGAAAAAATTCAAGTTACATTAAAATTGGACAAGAGTAACGTGAACTTTACATGAAGACCAATATACATTTTTTAAAATAAAATCTCGCTCTTTTCTTCTTAGAATGAGAAATGTTTCAGTCAAAATTTGTAGAGAAAATCAAAACACATTTTAGGTTCGGTAACATTTTTTTTCTCAAAAATCCTGCCGTTTATGAGATTATGGTGGAAAATGTGGGACAGCCAGACAGACCACACACGACAGTATAATGCTGCCTAGAAAAGTTGCGATTTGCATGCTGGCAAAACTAAGGCAAGGATACACACACACACACACGCACACACACACACATTTTGCTAAAGAAGACCATAAGGAAATGAATATTCTTTTGTTTGAACGTAGTCTTTATAGCCTATGTGCGATGGGAACAAATTATTTGGAATATAATTTAATCTTAAAAAGTGTTACGTGAAGTTTGCATAATTCTGTTGCTTACGAATTAAAATTGTGAGTTGACAGAGATATTATGTATAATTTTTGCAATAATGTATGGTTGACAGTTGTAAGTCTACGTAATTCCATTAATCGTCTCAGTGCTACTTGCAAAAGAACACGGAATTGTTACATTTAGCTGGAAATCTTGAGTCTATCCCACAAGCTATTGATAAGGAGAGAGATGTGTAGACATATCGATTATGAATATACTTAAAGGGTATCTGCCAAATATTATTTGTAAGACAACAATTGAAAAATATTTAGGTGGCAGTTTTGTAACCAGAAAATTTACATTATGAGGACGACTGTACATTTATGCTATTACCCCACTCAGTTCTTCTTAGAATGAGGAATGTGGCAGACGAAAGTTGTAGAGAACAATCAAAACGCACATTTTATGTTCAATGACTTTTTCGAAAATCGATCCGTTTGTGAGATAGTGTGGAAAAATATTGTAGAGCCGGACAGGCCAGAGAAGACAATATGGAGCGTGCCCACTACATGCAGGGTACGTAAGTGTACAAACACACAATCAGAATACATAATACTCTTTGCTTTTATACTTCAGCAATTGTTGAACGAGCGCTCTTCAATGTTACGTTCTACGTATATCGCCTATCTCGGTACGTATTATTGTATATTGTTGCATATACTCACCACGTTTCATATTCGTTTAGCATATTATTAGTCAGTTTCATTTAATGCAGTAAATTTATCGTACTGTGATAAAATCGAGCGCTTTGCTACTGATATCAGTGTTGTACGCTTTGTTGCGCTAGTCCCCCTCTGCATGGTTTTCCATTGTTACGTCATTATAGAACAGTGTTTTTTAAAGAATAAACAACATCCTCTTTCGTAGGTCATTGCTTTTTGTTGCTGCCACTACTACGTAGATTTCATGTTTCTTTGGCTGTGTATGCCTCATTGCTTTTCCTGTTTCGGTCACTAAGCCCCGTGGTAACTGACTTCAGTGGCGTTTCCAGATTACAGTATTCTCCCTTAATACAATATTTGTGACTTCCTTGCTAAATTTACTTGCGACTAATTTTGGATTCTGCGGTCAAAAGTATGCTTTTTTTCTCGACTGTCTCCCCTACACGTGCAGTCAATCTGCTTGCTTTGTACCTTGTTAGTTAATGAGACTTAATTAGTTAAATATCAATAGTTACATTGCGAGATGATATTCTATCTTCTCTTACATATATTTGTTCTGAATGAATGTCCTTACAAGTATTAGTTTTTTCGAATTTAATTTTCTTATAGCAAGCTGTTTGTTCCGTCGTTGCGATTATTGTTTTCACTAACGTCATTTGGACATATTTTGGAATTATTTTTTTGGTATCAGTTTTGAGTTTTGTTATGGCGGTAGGTGTTCAAATAAAAGTGTTTGTTGGGTTTCTGCGTCGCGCAATGTTTGAATTGTCTGACTCTTCGGAGGAATGCATTGCTTTTGGTTTCAGAACGAAAGGTTTAAATCCTCTTCCCCCTTGCGTCGCTGTGATTGACGGAATTCTTTCTAACCCTTTCTACACTTTCACAAATTTTCTTCCCCCTTATCACTTCAGCAGCCACTTGAACCAGTTGAGTCTCCCTGAAGACAGAAGAACCATGCTACTCCGAAACTTCTGAACATATAACGACTATAGGCACAGAAGAACAAATGAAGACCATCATCTGACTAATATTTATGTTTAACCGTTTTCTGATACATGCTACGACGGTAACAGTCAGGAAATTCCATTTTGTGTGTGTTTTTTTTCAGAACAGTGAAAAATTTTCACTTGAATTAGCTTATCAGTATGTGAAGATCTGGTTCATTGCTCAGGAGACATGTTCTGACAGTGTACCTAGGATTTTTTTATACAAGGTTAGTGCTAAGAAATATACAAGTTACAGCTAGATACAATATTTCATTTAGTATAGTTATTTCCCGTGTGTTTCATTAAATACCACATAGTACACTCAGTTTAACAAACATTTCATGTTTTAAAGTTATGTATATGTGTTGATACGCTCAGCTTTTTGTATAACGAGTGATATACAGACACACGAGTAAAAAAGTTTTGATTTTAGCATCATATAAAGTGCACAGCTTATTGCTTAATTAGGAACTAGAATGAATTTACTTGTTTAATTTTGTCGTATAACCGCAATGCTCTGTAGTACTGGCTGCTACACGAGAGGACAGTCGGATGTATGCTGCCCTTCTTCGCTATGTACCCTCATATTTGTGCCAGAAATGGACGGCGTTTGTTTTGAGGCTATGTTGAAGCCCCTCACGGTTTCTTATTACGCTGCCATATTGCAGTATTAGAGCCCCTACTTGCTAGGCAACACTTCCTTTACGTGTTTCCCGGTTATACGAGGGGGTGCTGATAAGTATTAGCCCGAGCAGGAAGGAAACAACCTACAGTGACCAAACTCTGGATTTATTCAACATACTCACCACGAAGATCAATACACTTCTTAACCCGTTGCTCTAACTTTTGCAAGCCACTCAAAAAAAAAACTCAGAAGTTTGTCCGTCCAACCAGGTCTCCGCGGCAGCAATGACCTTCGCGTCGGACGAAAAAATGGCGACCTTTCAAATTTTTTCCAGTCCAGGGAACAGATGGTAGTCCGACGGTGCCAGATCCGGAGAATAGGGTGGGTGATCAAGACATTGGAATCCCGGGTAAGCTAGTTTCTTCTGGGTTGCAAGTACCCGGTGAGCCGGGGCATTGACGTGCAAGAACAAGACTCCCTTGGTGACCTTCAAAATGTCCTACATTTGCACCAGCAGAGATGAGTTATACTTCGCGTTGATAGTTTGGCCCTTTGGAAGATAATCAATGAGGAGGATGTCGTCTTGATCCCGAAAAATCGAGGTGAGAATTTTCCAGCGGATTTTTGCACTCGGAATTTTTTGGGAGAGGGGTGAGCCGCTATACCGCCACTCCACTGGTTGTCGCTTTGTCTCCGGGTCGTACTGATATAACTCGGTTTTTTTCTATGATCACCAATTGCGACAGGAAATTATTTGGATCGCGCCGAAAAAAATTCCAGAAGTTGCTCAGACGACTGGCATCGTTGACGTTATCGATCCGCGTTCAGGCATTCCGCGACCCACTTTGCGGAGAGCTTCCGCATTTCCAAATCTTCATGAATGATGGACCCAACACACTCACGTAAGATGCCCAGTTGCTCACCTACTGATTTAGCCGAAGACTGGCTGTCTACCAAGATTAGCTCGTGAATTTGATCAATAATCTCCGGGGTGGTTACTGTTTTGGGTCGTCCGGGACGAGGCGCATCACAGGTGGAAAAATCTCCAGGTTTTAACTGGGCCACCCAGTTTTTGACGGTGGCATATGATGGTGCATATTCCCCTGATGTTTAATTCAGAATGGCGTGAATTTCCTTCGGCGCCTTGCCTTGCAAGAACAAAACTTGATAACAGCTCGCGTCTCGATGTTGTTGAAGTCGCGCGCGTTGCCTGACATGCTTCCTTTTAGCCTCTGTAACAAGAAAAGACTTGCAATTCTGCACATGAACGGACCCCTCTTCCCGACGACACTATCGATTGCGTCCTAGGATCGGAAGTAGTTCGGGCTAAGGACTTATCAGCACCCCCTCGTAATTACTGAATGGAAGGAACAGGTGAGCGCGTAGTATTGAAGATTAATTTTACATTTCTGTGGTGCGTTTTATCGCAGTACGAGGGTTCCGATATTGACGCTGCGCCTGCTGGGTGCTCTACGTGCTGGGTAAAAAATGACTGAGGATTTGTTGACCAACATTTGGCCATCTGCAGAGGCTACATTTTGTTGACTGATGGCAAGATTGTGTGAATCGTGAATTAAAAAATATGCAGGAGGAAACGGTCCCGGGTTGTTTGAAGTGTCGTGAACTTGTTTTGCTGGAGGAAACCGAGAAGAATAACCAAGTCAGCCATTTAGTACCTATCGCCAACTTGGGTTGCTAACTCGAAATATCTCCAAACAAGCATTAAAGATAACGAAAGCAGAGCTAACAAAAAGAGATGTCTCGTATGGAGAGCATATCTTGTATAAAGAGTAGGAGAGGTAAAATGTGTGCATATCTTGTATAGAGAATATAAGAGCTAACCAATCTGCTTATATCGTGCAGAGATCAGAAGAACTAACAAGTCTACACATCTCGTAGATAGCACAAGAGCCAACTAGTCTGCATCTCTTATATGGAGAGCAGAGGACCTAACAAGGCTGCATATCTCGTAAAAAGAGCAGAATAATTAACAAGTCTATATATGTCGTTTAGCGAGCAGAAGAACTAACAAGTCTACATACCTCGTACAGAGAGTAGAAGAGATAACAAATCTGCTTATCTTGTGAAGAGAGCAAGTTTGTATCTCTCGTATACAGAGAGCAGAATAAGGTATTCTCACGTATGGGGAGCAGAAGAGGTAGGCCTATCGAGTCTGCAGAGAACAGAAGAGCTAACAGTTCTCCAGCTCATATATAGAGATCAGAAGAACAAACAAGTCTTCATCTATCACATATAGAGAACAGAAACGCTAACAACTCTGCATATCTCGTATATAGAGCAAAAAGCTAGTGAGTCTGCATCACTCGTATATGGAGAGCAGAAGAGCTAACAAGTCAGCCTATCTCCTATATAGAACATAAGAGTTAACAAGCCCAATCTTTCGTATTTAGAGAGCAAAAGAGCTACCAAGTCTGATTTCTCGTATGGAGCGACAATGCTTATTTCGTCCTGTAATCAATATCGACGCATTCGCAATTTTGAAACGAAGTGGTGTGTGGCTACGTTCAAGCTCTGAAACCTTTTGAGTTGAGTGGATTGAACCAATGATTTTTCCGTTCGTTGTACTGGAATCCTGAAGTCCCTACTCCATTGATATCTGTGAAGGCCTTAAGTACGTGGCTGTTGCCTTCCCTCCATCAAAGAAACGTAAGCAGCATTTGTTGGAGCGAGACAGAAGATCAGTGAAGTGTCCGCGCTACCAGCAATGCACTTCAGCGGAAATTTCATGCGAACCCTTTCTTCTATAATTCAAAGCTGTGGCTATTTGTAGCAGTCTCCACGAACCTGTATTTATACAGCTGAAAGGCTTGTCTCCTTTTAGCAGTGCTTGTGATCGTTCATTTTTCTCAGGGCGCGGAGGCAAATTTTCACAAGTTAGTTCGCCCTATTCCAGCTGAACATTCCGTCAGTTTAGATTCTTGCTTTTCGCTGCTTGAATTTCTTCCAAAAACTAGCTTTTCCTCACAGCTTTTCACGCTTTCCTCAAAACCTCCAGGATAATTTGGCGCATTCTGGGGCTTGCCCGAAATTTAAATGTGGTATTTAAAATTCATCCAGCCTGGAGATTTCATGTATATGAATAAAAATGGTAATTCAAAATATTCGTGGAATTGCACTACCATCTTATTACCCTAACGCCGTGGAGATGTGTCGAAGTTTGTCAGCTATATATGGAAGTTATACCATTACGAGAGCAAGTCGAATTAAGAAAGAATTTTTTAAAAAGTCTGTTACAGGCAGCCAGTTTTTGTATATCCTTTGTAACTTTTCAGCACAGTCAACACCGTTCGCGATACACGGTGCTGTGCCTGCACACAGCGGGGTGTCGATTTTTTTTTACAGTTTTCCGTTTGACTCCCCTCGTAATGTTTAGCCTCTCCATAAGGTGATATGATCAGCTGACACAAATCTTCATCTGCATGTCTTACAAGATATCATCGATTAGAGCAGGACGGTAGTCCTGAATGGTCATGACGCAGTGGTTTAGCTAATTATTCAGGAGCCCGGGGCCGGTAATCACAGAGGCCGTCGCTAAGAGAAATTATGAACTTAAAAAAATCACTATTATTTATTCAATTTTCTCAAATGCAACTCAGAAATTTGGAATGTTTTGAGCACAGGACATCAGATTTTTTATTTAAAATGTTCATTTTATCGCCCGGTTTGCTGTCCTTTCGACTCTGGTGCCCGGGGCTGTCCACTCCCTCCCTTCCCCGAAGCTATATCCCTGTTTGATATATTTGAGGATATTTTGCCCTTGTTCACGTGTTGATATGAAGATAGGAGAGAATGCTAGTCATGGCGGCCGGTGTGTGAACCCAGACCCCAATGCAGTGGCTTTTGTGCTTTATGTCCCCTGACACACTTCGAACATAACTGGGCCCCATTGTAGAAGGAACTGGGAAATTTCACGGCATAAATTATCAGTGCCCCTGTAATATAAATGTAATATAAATGGTCACATTTGTGTCTTTTGCAGTTACAAGCTTATTTTTAGGCGATTCAGTTGTACAATTATTTATTTGACAGAGACGGTTATGTCTGTTCCAAGTAGGAATGGGTTTTGAGTAAACCGAAATAATTGGTATGGTTTCTGTGATACATAACCTCGACAGAGTAATTACGTATACACTTTAACTGTTTATCTTTTCCAAAATATTTCCAGCGAGCAGAATCCTCTGTCCAAAGGTGTGTCGCATTTAGGTAATCAGTTAATTAAAGTTCCTTTTATGGAGCCAGAAGTTCAAGTTTGCCATTCACAAGAGGGCATTACTGGTCTTTATCAAGAGCCAGATGAATTCCTTCCACATTCATATATCTTGCTTTTTTAGGCGCGTACGCAAAATCGCGAAGAGCGACTATTAGCTTCGTCATGTCTGTCCATCCGCCCGTCCGCATGGAACTGGGCTTCCACTGGACGAACATTTTTTGGAAATTTTATATTTGAGTATTTATGGAAAATCTATCGAGAAAAATCAAGTGTCATTAAACTCGGAGAAGAATAAATTGTACTTTACACGAAGACCATTATACATTCTTGGTCATATCTCGTTCAGTTCTTCCTAGAAAAAAAATATTTCAGACAAACCTTGTAGAGATACTCAAAACACACATTTTATGCCCAATAACTTATTTTCGAAAATCATGCCGTTTATGAGATAATGTCGAAGAATGTTGTAGATCGGGGTAGGCCAGAGATGAAAATATGGCGCATGCGCATTTCATGCTGGATACCTAAGGCTGCAAACACACACACACACACACACACACACACACACACACACACAGAGATGTTGTGTAATACAATGTTACGTTGTACGTTATACGTACACTGTCTTATTCCATGTAGCAGATTCCTTATTGATAAGCTAGCCATTTCTCAGTTAGTCAAGAAATTCCCCGCATTTTATGGAATCCCTAAGGTTCATTACTGCATTCACAAGTGCCCGCCACTTGTCCCTATCCTGAACCACATCGATTCAATCCATGCCCTCACATCCCACTTCCTGAAGTTACATCACAATATTATCCTCCCATCTACGCCTGGGTCCTACAAGTTGTCTTCTTAGAGTCTATAAATAGCTGATATAATGTGTCATTGGAACTTTTCATTGACATAATCCTTACGGCCGCACTATGGCTGTGGTGTTGACTCAGCCTCTAACAGAAATGAGTACCAGGAATATTTCCTGCGGGGTAAAGGCGGCCGGTGCCTAGGTCTGCAACCTTACCACCTTAATGTGCTGATTGTCTTGAAATCTGGAAACCTCAACCTCCTGGAACCCTCAGGGCCTGTCCAGGCCTCTAATGGGACTGCTTGACCTTTTACCTTTACCTTACAATATATGATCAGTGGTTGATCTGTTGCGTTGGAATCTACATTGATGCTCCCCAATAATTTCCTCTGCATATAGAGTTAACCTTGAAGGCAGGATGTTGGATAAAATTTTGTGCATAATTGACAAAAGTGATATGCCCCTATAATTATTATAACCTGTTTTATCGCCCTTCTTATAGATAGGTACAATGGTCTACTCCCTCCACTTCTCAGGCAATTCCTCCTTATTTCAAATATAAATAATAAGTTAATGGACCTCATAGCGAACTGTTCTGCCCCCTGACTTAATTAATTCTGCTGGGATTTGAACAATACCTGGTGATTTGTGACTTTTCCGGTTTTCAACAGGCAACTCAACCTCAAAGGCAATTGACTCAGGCACTAGTGGTTCTACTGTGTTTATTTCTGTCTGCCCAACATCATTAACCCTATCTATATTCAATGGTTGAGAGAAATGGTTCCTCCACCTAGCCAAAATAATCTGGGAGTCTGTAATCAGATCACCCTTCTCATCCAGTACTGTATTAATTCTAGGCTTGTAACCACTATTAAAATTAATGATGCCCCTATACAGATCTCTTATATTTTTTATCTCACTATGAGTTACATTGTTAAATTACCTACATTGCTTTGGTTTCGATCCCGTAACCACTACATTTTAGCATGCTTCCTTTGTTCTAAAATACGTAAACATTCTTAATCTTACCATGGTTTATGTTGCTTCAATTCGTACAGCTTTCTTTAGCTGAGATTTTTATATTAACTTTAATGTTTTTCAAAACACTATTTATGTCCTTGTCATCATTTAAGTTCTCCGAAGCTGCAAACCTGTTTAAGATCTTAATCTGGTAGTTTTTCCTAACCTTACGCTCATTTAGAGTCCCGAGATTAAATCTTTCCACATCAAACTTCTGTGCTGCTTGTTTACTTACTGCCAATCTTTCCCCAACTTTTTGCAACCACCAGATAGTGATCAGTATCACCATCAGCTCCCCTGAATAATCGTACATCGAATACACCGGAATGCCATCTTCTTTCTCTCAATATGTGATCAATATGGCTGTGAGTCTTCCCCTCAGGAGAAATCCAGTTGTACTTATGAATATTTCGGTAGGCACATCCTACTGTTAACAAGTACAGTCTTTAATGTGACAAACTTTACTATTCTAACACCGTTGTTATTACTGTCCTGTTGTAGACTCTCATTTCCAAATGTCGGTGTAAAAATATTTTTTGTCCCCACTTTTGCATTAAATCTCCTAAGAGAATTTTCATGTGGAACTTAAGAAAGTGATCAAAAACCTGTTCTAATTCCTCATAATAACTGCCTTTTGAATCATCATTTTTCCTCCCTTGGTACATGCACATTCAAAACAATGATATTACACCAGCGACCTCTCAGAACTATATATAACATCCTATCACTAACAAAATCTACCCTCTCAATTGCCGATATTATTCTGCGGTGTACAAAATATCCTGTTCCCAATTGATTATTTTCGTTTCCTTTTCCATAGGAAAAACTATAATCCCGTACTCTTACCGTGCCACCTTTGTCCCACCTAACCACCTGTATGCCCACTAAATATAATTTATATCTTGGTAATTCCCAGGCTGCTGCTAGTTAACCTGACTTGTATAGGCTCATAAAATTCTAAGTATAGAATCTCATGTCCCTTTTCCATTGCTTAGGTCGTACCAAAGCGCCAGTCCATGTCAACACCTCGTCCAACCCCCAAGCTGGAGGGTCACCCCTTGTCGGCTCTCCGCTATTGCTTATTCAATATTTCCACATCTTCCCTCGATATTGGTGGCCGTTCCTTCTTCCACAAACTGAGGACGCGCCATGCTGTGGTGACTGGGACTCACTTATCACGGTCGTACATTGCCAGTCTTGTTAATTTGTATCTTGTATCGTGTGTTCCAAAGGTCGCCTTATCGAGATAATGACCTCAACTGTGATTACTTTCTCTTGCTTTCATTTTGTCATTTGCAGAAGTTGACAGTATTGCAGGAACAATAGCTGGGGTTTCTATCGACTGTTACATCATCGATGAATGTAGTCAATTTACATCTTGTTTCCCCCTTGACCACGAGTATATTGTCAGTAAAGTGAGTTTGAGAATACCCGCTATTTTTCTACCATCTACGTTTACGTCCTCAGAATTATCTGTTCACATTTCTGCGTATGTATTTTCTGCCTACATATACCACAAGCCCTGTGCAAATCACAGCCCGTGACACGAACACCCTAACAATGAACCGTGCAAACGCCTCATTTTACAGTCTACATTATCGTGCCTGTTGTTAAACACACTGTTTTTAATATCTTCTATATGAAGAAGCAATATACGTAGCCTATAGCAGTAGCGGTTGCGAAGCTTTGTTAAAATTAATAGCCGGAACGAAAATATATATGTGATGAAATCTTTGTTGCTTGTATTCCTTATAATAAAGCGTGCTACGCCATAGTATGAATTTTGGCGTTTCTGGAATGCTACGTATTCGATATAACTGTGACCTCTCTCCCTGCCAACTGAGCGCCTGCGTACGTACGTTTCTGTATATGTTGAATCTGAACACCATCGCCGCTCTGGCAGTCGGCCTTATTGGATGGCTGCAATCAATAACGCGTGTTTTATTTAATTCAATTTTCATGAGTCACGTACTGTTTGTACAGGATGTTCTTTGGGTTGGTTCTGAAATTAATGCCGATAATTATCCGTTTGTAGTTTATGTAATTAAGTTTTTAGTAACCCAGAATGTAACACTGAATAATAATGAGCATAATTTAAGGACTACGGAAGGAATTGGTTATGTCGTGAGATAAAATGCAATCGAGTTGTCTGGATGGACGGAGGGACGGACGGACTGAAGCAGACACGAAACTCGGTCATAGAAGTCTGCCTTCATCAAAAATTTTATTTCGAAACTTTTTAAATGTCGGCTGGAACGGTTACGGTTGGAAGCAGCTGGTTCGGTCCTACCAGCAGGACCTGTGTCGCTACGTCACTTAGAGATTTTTAATAAGCCGTCCGTGCGGTATCACTTCTTTTACTACTGCCAGTTCATTAATGTACCCACGAGGTTTGGTACACTGTTTTTGAATCATCCTCTGCATTTATTACATTATTAGGATAGAGTGCAGTACAGACGGTGTGTCCTGAAAGTCGTGTTAACTATTGTCACGTTCCAGGAGAACAATACTTTTCCAATACTGCAGACTTAAGTGCTGTATCTACACATCATTGACTTTAGCAGCCGTCAGCGATACTGCGGCTCAAAATGGTACTGAGTACTGTACACAGCAGTGAAGTTAGCGATACTGCGGCTCATGACGGCACTGAGTACTGTACAAACGATGTTAGCAGCCGTCTGCGATACTGCGGCACATAAAAGCACGACGCTGTGCTGTCGTCAGTCCCAGCTGTAATTTGGGAACTATCTGGTATAGCGAGTTTAGAACCTGATGGTACCCAAGACGCAGTGGGGGGGGGGGAGAAGGGAACGATGCGAATGGAGTGGGTAGCCAGTAGTCTTGTACTGTCCGTCGGAACACGGTCTATACAATTGCTGTCCACTGATCCGAATTCCTCCGCTGCAAGCAGTCGACTGAACGACACCCCCGCCGATTTAAATGGAATCGTCCGTTTCGCTGAAAGACCAAATCTGGTTTCTGCGCGTGTGCCATCACTTTTCGAACGTGCTATATTCCATTGTACACTGATATACTTTTAAACACAGTGTTGTACATTGATAGGCTGAGCCAGCAGTTTGTGATTTAGGAAGCACAGCTGAAGGCACTTTATTTCTCGTATCGAAACGTGTTGAAGGAGCTATTTGTAAAAATATAGGTCCTTTCCACGCCATGAATGTATATAACATTTCTGGAGTTGTAACTCCACCCATTCATAATCTTGATACGATGTGGAAGTGAGAGTGAGGGCTCAACTTTACGCTTCACCCGCTTACTCGCTGTCACATTGACTAGGAGGCTGGATGAGCTCGAGAGCCTGTCTGGAACTTTTTTGAGAAGGGAGAAATTCTTTCTGACCTAATAGTGCAGTGCAGTGCAGTCTGTGTAATAAATAATGTGTGATAGAGACAGCGTTTTAATTATTGTATTTTTACCTTGTAGAAGCCGGGATAGTTCAATCGGTATAGTAGTTAGGCTACTGACTGAATGGTCCGGTGCCCGAATCCCGTAGAGAAAAGAGATGTTCTTTCTCCAGTGCGTCCGGGCTCGTCCTAATGCGCGGCCCGCCCCTTATTCAGTGGTAAACGGAATTCTTTCACGGGGTAAAAGTATGCGTCCCCACTTGTCTAAATGGCACAGACAGGGAGTAAATTTTACCTTGCGAAAATATTCATTGTGAAGTACACTAAGGACAAGCAATGCCTGTGGAAGGGGGAGTTAACATGTATGTTATACAGTCTTATCGTAATTCAGATAAGGAGACCAGCGAAAGGGAATTAAAAGCCCGTAAACTTGTTAAACACTAGCATGTGGTTGTAATGCATCGACTGCTGCAGAGTTATTCTAGATTTATTGTCAGAAACAAGTAAAAGAGCACTGTGTACTGTACGCAACATTTGGTAAACATATGGTCTGTTTGTAAAAACTGGAATGTGCTGGCAGTGTAGCCTTGGTTGACATAACTAGGAAACACTGGGCAGCTTACTTCACAGTTGTTTGTTGAAAGGTGTATGCGTGCCCCAGATAAATGATGTAAGCGTTGAGAAAAATATTTGGGTCAGCACAACGCCATTATAAAATTCCGAGGAAATTAGTTTAATCAGACATTCGTACACTCGCAAGATTTGCCTCAAGAAGTAATTCTGGTCTACGACACGGCGTTATTCTGTGGCCTGAAGAAGTTATACTTCATAAA
>Ga0123355_10010259_pt1 | contig 14327 bp, 8 predicted proteins | sample TergutEmb28metaG_3_FD_89872 | JGI IMG/M metagenome (GOLD analysis project Ga0123355, IMG submission 89872) | Embiratermes neotenicus P1 segment gut microbial communities from Petit-Saut dam, French Guiana - Emb289 P1 | ecosystem: Host-associated > Arthropoda: Insects > Digestive system > Gut ...
ATCCTCGGCTTTCACTACTACCTTGTTGCCTTTCTTAGGAGTGGCTTTTGTAAGTTCTTCGCCGGCAATATAATGATCTCCAACCATTTTTTTTACAAGTTCCCTGCGAGGCAAATCCGCAGCTAAATATTCACCTATTAGCTCTCCATTCCGTAATACAGTAATCCTATCGGAGATCTCGTAAACCTGATCAAGGAAATGTGATATAAATATAATCGCCATCCCTTCAGATTTCAGTTTGCGAATAACTTCAAATAGCCTGGCAACTTCATCTTGATCCAAGGAAGAGGTAGGTTCATCTAACACAAGCACCTTAGCGGATACATCAACCGATCTGGCAATAGCTACAATCTGTTGTACCGCAACCGGATACGAGTCTAAATTCCGTGTTACATTAATATTTAAATTGAATCTTTCCAAAGCTTTCTGGGAAAGAGCATTCATTTTTTTCCAATCAATAAAAGCCCCGGCTCTAAATGGCTGCCGTCCAATAAAAATATTTTCAGCGACTGTTAAGTTCGGGCAAAGATTAACCTCCTGGTAAACACTGCTTATCCCCATTTTCATGGAATCACTTACAGACTGCGGGGAAATTTGCTTCCCATCGAACAGTATTATTCCACTATCCATTTGATAAACACCGGTTAAGCATTTTATGAGAGTCGACTTACCTGCGCCATTTCCTCCCATTATGCAGTGAACTTCACCTTTACGCAGAACAAAACTGACTTGTTTCAGTGCTCTAACCCCAGGAAAGTTCATCTCTATCTCCGACATTTGCAGGATTACACCGTTCATTCTATCACCTCCTGATTATAACGAATATATGCGCAGCACAAACGACCAATTCTCAAAGGGTGTGGCAAATAAATGTGGATCGGCAAGGGTGACCACGCCAACTCTCAAAGGCGGCGGGCTGAGGTTTGCGATGGGGAGCCGTTCATTGTTTGAGCCCAGAGGGCGAGTTTTGAACGGATTCACAGCGCATTCTCAGCCTGCCGCCGCTCCCCCGCTTCCACAGGCAAGCAGGATCAGAAAAGGGGCAATTGCATGCCCCCTAGTAAACCCTTTCGTGAACGTGTGCGCCTGCACTCCTATATTTCTCCGGAAAAACCTCAAAAAGTGTTTCATCATAAACGTTATACAAGGAGAATGTAACTTGAGGAATGTTTTCCCCTCTCTCGAGCGCCTCAATAGCTTCCACAAATTGTGGTCCCAACAAAGGGCTGCATTCGACAGTAACGTTCATTTCGCCTCTAATTATAGCTTCAAAAGCAAGCAAAACCGCATCAACGCCTATAATGATAATATCTTCCCCAGGATTTAACCCAGCTTCCCTGATAGCCTCGATCGCTCCGATAGCCATACCATCGTTATGAGCAAAAAGGACGTCTATTGGAGTACCGTCTGCAGCAGCCCGAGCCAAAAATGTTTCCATAACCGTTTTACCAAGTTCGGTTGTAAAGTCACCAGTCTCACTAAGTGAGATGTTAAGGTTGGGGTGATCGGCGATAACTTCCGCAAATCCCCTCTGACGATCCATAGCGGGGGAAGAGCCAACAGTTCCTTGCAATTCAACGATGTTAATGTCCTCGCCGGCTCGGCCAGCATGTTCTAAATAGTCGATCAGCCATTCAGCTGCCCTCTGACCTTCTTCGACAAAGTTAGCACCAATCCAAGTTTCGTAGTAATCGTACCTGTTGGGCATTTCTATGTTTCTGTCCAGCATAATTACGGGGATACCTGCGTCGCGAATTTCCCGCATAACTTCATCCCAGCCTGTTTCTACTACAGGGGAGAAACCTATGTAGTCTACCCCACGTGTAATGAAATCACGAAGAGCTGCAATTTGATTCTCTTGCATTTGGTGGCCATCAACAAAGATCAGTTCATGCCCAGCGTCTTCAACAGCTGCAATAATAGAGTTTGTTGAACCAACACGCCAATCGGACTCCGATCCGATTTGTGCAAAACCTATCACAAGTTGATCAGATCCACTACCACCTCCGCCACCCGTTTCCGCAGCAGCACCACAAGATGCTAATGTGATAACCATTGCCATAATTGCTAAGACATAAAATGTTTTTTTCATACAATTTTCCTCCCATTTTTGTTTGGTGGTAGACTCACCTATTTTATTATAGACAAAGTTATGGGTGGAAAATAGTGAATATTTTCTTAAATAGGTTTAATAATTTACGATGTTCGAGCAACAAAAAGCAGGAGGCGGTCAGGGATGGAACCCTGACCCTACAATTCTACATTTCGCGTAGGGTCGGGGTTCCATCCCCGACCGCATTTCCGGAGCCAACTCCCTTATCTTAATGACATTGGGATTACCATCCGCCCCTACAGGCAACGAAAAAAGCCTGATAAACGCCAGTGAATCTGGCCTAGTTCATCAGGCTAGCTGTTTTTAAACTCCTTCGGTGTCATTCCTACATTTTTTTTAAATACATAACTAAAATAATGAGTATCAGTGTACCCAACCTCGTAGCCAATGTCTGACGTTCTCTTATTCGTGGTCTTCAACAGGGTTTTAGCATGTTCTAATCTAATCTTCGTGACATATGCGATAAAAGTTTCGCCAGTTTCTTGGCTGAATATTGTACTAAAATGGTTAGGCGAAAAACTAACCTCTTTGGCGACGGAATGAAGAGTAATATCCTTTTCAAAATAATGCTCTTGAATATATTGCTGTGCTTTAATTATAACTTCATTGTACTTCGACCCTACCGCTGCATCACGAAAGCTAATCACTTTCCCCAATATGGATGACAATAATGCCTCTATATTTTCAATGCTATGGTTGGTATTTAACAAGCTGCTGATGTTAGAATATTCGGACAATACAACTTTCGCATCGCCTTTCAGCTCTTCGATTATCTTCGACGCAGCCACTAGGATATCTAGAAATACATAGTTTACAAATATAAAGGAAGATAGCGATTTGCTATCGAAGCTGTTTAAAAACTCTTCGACAAAAGCAGGCATGTCGGCCATTGAAGCGTAGCGTAGTTTTTCTATCGTCGGAAGCTTGTTTATCTCTGCGAAAGGAATGCCCCCGTTAATGTCCTGTATGCTAATGATCTGATTACGGTTAGTTAAATTCAAATAGCGTTTCGATACATCAGCATCTGCCAATGATTTCGGCCATTTCTCTATAGATGATACAATTGAGCCTATTCCGACAGCAACCAGACAGGGCCCATTTCGTTCCACTTCATATTTGACTGCTTGCGCACAAGTATAAGAGTCTTCCTTGAGTGCATTGGGTTCCGAACCTTTTAGTATACAGACGATCCTATCTGCCCCCTGGTTGAGGAAGACCGCGTTCTCCCAGCCCTTTAAGACCCCTGAAGCACAGTTGCTCGCATCATAGAAATAGTTATCACTTTCATCAAGGCATCGGTGAAGCTCAATATGCATGACTAGATAATAGTTTGATAAAACAGGCAAATTTAGTTCTTCGGCTAAATCCAGTGCTTTGCTAACATCTATGCTGCCATATAACAAGTCAGAAAGAAGTCGTTCAATTTGAACCTTTCTTGTTCCCTCTATAAGCTTTTCCACATTTCTTAACTTTTCTTTCTCTTCCTCAATTCTCACAGCTACTTGATTCAATGTCTCCATTAACTTGCCGGACGTAATGGGTTTTAGCAAGTAATCTTCTACACCAATTGCAATAGCTTCTTTCGCATATTTAAACTCATCATGGCCACTTAGCAAGACAATTTTGATCCATGGCATAGTTTTTTTAGCCTTCCTTGCAAGCTCAATACCGTCCATGAATGGCATTTTAACATCTGCGATCAGGATGTCGGGCATAATTTCCTGCATAAGAGAAAACGCCAACTCACCATCAGGTGCCTCGCCTGCCAAGACAAACCCTGAATTCTCCCACTTAATGTTGTCTCTTATTCCTGCTCGCATTGCTGCCTCGTCGTCTACAAAAAACACTTTGTACATGGCAATCACCTACAATCTTAATGAAAAGCAAACCTCGGTGCCTTTTTTGTATTGCGATTGTATATTAATCCCTTCTTCCAGACCGTAATAGAGCTTTAGCCTTTCATTTATGTTAAACAACCCATATCCTTTTTCACCGCTTCCATAGCTTATATCATGTTTAAGCTTTTCAAGCACCTGCTGTGTCATACCTATGCCGTTGTCTGCGACTGTAAAACGTATCTTTCCACCCTCCCTTTTGACGCTTACCGTTATTTTACCTCGTTCCCTCGTATTTTTTATTCCATGGTATAAAGAGTTTTCGACTAATGGCTGTAGCAAAAGTTTAAGGATGTTGTGATCGTGAAGGTCATCGTCAACGTTTATTTCGTATGATAAAACATCGCTGTACCGTATCTGTTGTATTATCAAGTAATTTCTAACATGCTCTATTTCGTTGGATATTGGAATCAAATCGATACCGTGGCTTAGAGATATTCTGAAAAAGGAAGAAAGGGAAGTAACTAGAGTAATAACGTCGGACATGTTTTCGGCTTCCGCCGCCCAAATAATGGCATCTAGAGTATTATATAAAAAATGGGGCGTGATCTGGGCCTGAAGAACCTTATGTTCCATCATTTGCATCTGCTTTTGTTCCTCGATGCCTTTTTCCAAAAGAAGTTCAATTTTCTCAGACATTCTATTCATACCTGCGGCCAGATCATTAAATTCGTCGGAGGCCGAAAGCTCTGTTCTAAAACTAAAATCTCCCTCAGAGATTTTTTTGGACATACTTAAAAGTTTTTCGATGGGGTTCATAATGCTTTTAGAAATATACAAGAAAGCGAAGACACCAACAATAATAACGATGCTTGTTAGCATCAGATTAATAACTAAGTTACGATTGCTCTGCGCCGACATAGTCTGATTTAAGACTGCAGCCTCGATAACCTGCATTGAAGAAAATTCTTGCAGCAGGTCGTTGATACCTGCGACGCATACCCTTATCTCGACTAGCAATTTTTCATTTTCTTCAACAAGGTATCTTTCGTTTATTTGTCTGTCGAGCATTATTAAATAGTTCTCTAGAGTAGCAAGAACCCGAAGTGAAATCTCCATCACTCCACGGTTTTCAATATTGTACGTATTATCCCTAATATCGGTCATTCTAACCCTAAGATCGGCAATCAAAGGCATTATCCCGCTATCATCGAAACTGACTTTACCGGCGACAATGTTCCAAGCAAGGGGTGCTATCCTCTCGTTTACATCCATGTTAAGCTGATTTGCATATATAATATTGTTTAGTATATCCCTGTACGACCTTGCTTGCTGGTACGAATTGTAGCTTTGGATGATAACTGGGGTAAGTAAAAGGATAAATATCATTACGAACAATATTATGATTTTTCCTAAAATGCTGTTTTTCATGTTCAGCAGCCTATTAGCATATGTACTCATTAATGACACCGCCTTACGCATTTATACCAATTTTCAAAGGCGGCGGGCTGAGGTTTGCGATGGGGAGCTGGTCATTGTTTGAGCCCGGAGGGCGAGTTTTGACCGGATTCACAGCGCATTCTCAGCCTGCCGCCGCTCCCCGCCCAAATACATTTCAAGGCCTTACAGGCAATGCATCGAAATCGTCTTGATCAGTAAAAACCCTTGTTTCGGTGTAAGTATATTTCTGAAATGGCTCACCACGATATATACTTAAAACCAAGTCCATTAACTCATCACCTATGTAAGGGCTGCATTCAACTAGACAATTGATCTTCCTCATTTTCAATGCTTCGAGGCCAGATCTTTGAGCATCTACAGAAACGATAACAATATCCTCGCCGGGTATAATACCGTTTTCTTCCAAGATCTCAATTGCACCCAAAGCCATATCATCATTATGTGCAAACAAAACATCAATATCCGGCACTTCATCTAGAATAAACCCCATACTTTCCCTGCCTTTCGAGCGCATGAAGTCCCCCGAAATAGACTTAACTATCTCAAACTTAGGGTTTACCCTAAACACTTCCCGCAGGCCTTCATACCTACCAATAGCCGGGGATGAATTGATAGTGCCGCTAATTTCAGCAACTTTAATCGGACCTTCTGCGTCTGCAAAACGTTCAACCATCCATTCCCCGGCTTTAACGCCTTCCCTATGGAAATCGGCCCCTATAAATGCAGTATAAAGCCCATCGTTTTCAGTTCTTATTTTTCTGTCTACCACTATCACAGGAATTCCGGCAACGTATGCTTCCTCCAATATATTGTCCCAACCTTCTTCAACAATAGGGCAGAAAGCTATTACATCTACCTCTTTTAAAATAAACGACCTCATCGCTTTGATCTGGTTAAATTGCTCTTGATGGGCATCATCAAACAACAACTGTACACCCGCTGAATCAACAGCGCGTTTTATATCCATTGTCGATGATGTTCGCCATTCACTTTCATCACCCAATTGAGAAAAACCTAATACGATCCTTTCTTGAAGTTCCGGCTCCTCAATGCTTCCCGTGCATCCAACTATACTAAACACAATCAATGTAAGAAAGAAAGTAATGGATTTGTATGTTTTAAACAAAGCAAACCTCCTTTGTTATGTTGGGAATTTCAAAATCTGTGGGATAACGTAGGGGACGCTATCCACATCGTCCCGAAAGTACGTGCAAACTTGCGGGACGATGTAGGCATCGTCCCCTACAACACAATATGCCCCCTGTATTTGAAAGACCCATAAAATATTTCTAAGGCATTTGGACAGAATAACTGGTCAAGTCTGCGAGGATTTTTGTGCGATACACTGTTATTATAATTCTTTTCTCTAGCCTAAGACAAGAGGTTTGCTTATTTTTGATGGAATTTAAAATAAAAAAAAGGCCTGTTGCACAATCAATGCAACAGGCCTATTTCTCTAGCCTCAAGTGAATCGGCTCTAAATGAAAGAAAGTTTTGTAATTGTTCGTTATGAATTCCCAAAATAGGCAGCAATACTTTAGTCTCATCATTTTGCATGAATAGAAGAGTAAGAGCTACAAATGTTATCCATGTCATTTCACGTCTGCTATTTTCAATTGAAGCTAATGTTTGTCGTGTTATGCCAATTTTTTCACATAGTTCAGTCTGGCTAATTCCCAGTCTAGCCCGCAATGTTGGTAGATTCTTTGCAAGATTATCTGCTAAGATTTTCTTTTGATTTATACCTTTCGCCATGTACCCGTCCCCCACTTTAGCATTATTTGATATTTCGTGCTATAATAGAACCACCCACCACTCCAGCATTTGAAGTGTGGGTTTGTAGGTGATGAAAAATCATCAAAAAATTTCTTACACAAGTCATTGTATCTTGGTTCAAGAAATGTTGCAATCAATAATTCTTACATCTTGCGCATTAAAGATACCAAAAGGAAGGGTCGATTGTGCTTACAAGTTATAGAGAAGGGATGTCTGTGCCGGGAATGCACAGCTGGACACTAATGCGATTAGTGGGCGAAGGCAGCTACGGCAGGGTATTTGAAGCTGGATATAGAAGATCTGAAACTGCTGCTATAACTTCCAGAGCAGCAATCAAGATCATTCAGCTGCCACAAAATTTGTCTGAAATAAAAAGCGCTCGGGCCGATGGCATGAGCGATAAAGACATCAAGGCATATTACGATGGTTTTGTACGTGAGTTGATACATGAGATAGAGCTAATGTCGAGGCTTAAAGGTGCGCCTAGCATAGTTAAATACGAAGCCCATACTGTCATCGAACATGAATCTGGCATAGGCTGGGATATTATTATTCGTATGGAGTATCTAAAATCGTTGTTGGATCACGTTACGGAAAACCCATTTACATTCCGGGACATAATAAAGCTCGGCATAGATATATGCCAAGCACTTGAGGCATGTAGTACATACAATATTGTGCACCGCGACGTTAAATTAGAGAACATATTCATATCAAATTCGGGCGACTTTAAGTTAGGTGATTTCGGGATTGCACGGACAATTGAAAAGGGTTCGAGCAGCCTATCCCGAAATATTGGCACACCGTCGTATATGGCACCGGAAGTATACTATGGCAATACATATGGACAAAACGTAGATATTTATTCCCTCGGAATAATACTATATAGGCTCTTTAACGATAATCGTATGCCTTTTTTACCTATGCATCCAGCGCCGATCACTCGAAAAGATCGAGAGGAAGCCTTTTTAAGACGCATTCGCGGCGAAAAGATAGAACGGCCAAGAAATGCTAAGGGAAGGTTGGCGCATATAATTCTAAAAGCCTGCGCTTATAAACCAGAAAACCGCTATACAACGGCGAAGCAAATGAGGCAAGAGCTGCAGTCACTTAGCTTTCGTACAAGCGAAAGTGAACCTAAACAGTTTAGTAAACCTACACAAGAAAAGGCTGCAGACCCGATAGCTGAGCAACAAAAAAATAAACCCATCAGAAAAAAAGCTAACAAGGCCAAAAACGCAATAACCGAAAAAGTTAAAACTCTGCCCGAAGTACCTCTAATATGGAAAAAAATCGCTCTATACAGCTCCGCTGTCGCTGCAATATTAATGACTATTATCACTTCCACATGGCTGGCGTTACAGATAGGCTCAATAGGCAATGAACAAAACCTTGAAGAATTTATAATTGATCAACCCATCGAACCGTTGCCTTCACCGCCGCCAATTACAAGCTCAATCGATCCCCCAATCAATTTCCCCGGCCCAGCCACATGGCCCGATAACGTGCCCATTACGATTAACCTCCATGGTATAAGCAGTGCAGACATATATGAAGAACCTGGTACTATAACCGGCAACATAATTGAGACCATTTGGGGTAATGCAGTATTGCATTATTTATACCAGTTCGAAATAGATGCCAACAATGATGCTATCTATTGGCTAAAAGTTAGGAGCCATTCCGGTACAGAAGGCTATGTACGCAGTACGCTTTTGGAAGCAGTCATTCATGGTACAGAGGAATCAACTAAGAATATTGTGTTCGATAGCCTCGGCTCAGGCTGGTTTAGGAAATATAATAACGAAAAACGCGTTGTACATGTAGAGTACAACGCGTATCGTGTGATAGATTGGCATCAAGTATACGATGAATACGGTAACAGCATTGAGGAAATTACATATATGCCAGATGGTTCATTTTCACAGCAAATTAGATGAGCCCCATTTGGTTGATCCTCTTAATGAAATCTCTAAATTGATTCATTTCCGATGTATATGCTGGTGATTCACTAAAAAGCTTTTCGATTCTATCGTTAAGCTTTTTTAATTGCTCAAAATCCCTATCAGAGTTGTTTTGAAAATCCGCTTCAGCATAGGCTAAATTTATTAAAATGAGAATATTGTCTTCTATGACACGATCAGCTTGCTCTAATATATTTCGAGCCTGATAATACTCACCATTGTTTCGCAAGATTGACGCAATACAAATAAATATATTAGGAGAATCGATCTCCTTCCCTAGCAAATCTAAAAAAATGTCTTCGGCTTCTTTAATCATTTCGGCTCTATAGCGTTCAGGAACATCCTCCCTAAAAATGTGCTGAAATAGGGCAACTGCATAAGTTTCCCTTATAAATAAATCCAGTAACATTGACGCTTCATCGTGATCTTCAACCATGTGCATAATTTGTTGTTTCCTCGAGAGGGTACTCATCACATCTGGCTCTATTGATTCTGCAAGGTTCATCATTTGGCGAAAAGATTCATTCATTACAAAAGAAATCTCCGATGATGCACTTTGTTCGAACAAATCGAATGCAGTACTGTAGTCTTCGTTTATGTAAGCCTTATTTGCTTCAATAAATTGAAAGACCGCGCTGTCGCTTGTAAGCCTTTGGAGCTGATCTCTCACACTGTTGTATTCTCGTTCGATAGCCGGCGTGCGCTCGGAAATTCTGATATTTGCAGTAATCAGCATCAACGCAGTCATTTGATCATGCATATTGCTTCCATAAGCCGCCCTGTAAGAAAGCAATGCAGCAAGAAACTCACCGTTTTTATCATGAATTCTTCCACGAATAAGATGATATTCGGATTTTTGCCTAGCATTCAATACACGTTGATTTAATTGGTCAAGAACACTTATCGCTTCGGGGAAGAAACCATTTTCCAATAGCAGTTGCGCATACTCTATGTACCCATCCGGGTTGTCCCCAAATCCAGCTATGTATGCCTCGTATGCCTGTCTGCTGTTCTGAAATTTGCCTTCATCCCTATAACGTCGGGCATCTACAAGGATTGCCTCTGGGGCTCCATCACCAGAAAAAGATATTATAAAATGGAGCGCAAACCCCAGCAGTATTATTATTGAAACAACAAAGAAAATGTTTGATATCATTTGACCAATGGTTTGGGTTTCTTTATTGGCCGTTCCCAAAAATTCAAGTGATTCTTGGTTTAACTCCCCTTCTGGAGACACAAGGATTTCTGTGTTTGATGCCTCTGCAAGAAACCGAGGGCCTTCCCTATTGGAGGTCTCTGCTAGAAAGCGAGAGTCTTCCCTGTTGGAGATCTCTGATGGGAGGCTAGGGTTTCTCCTGTTGGAGGCTTCAGTATGGAACCGAGGTGGTTCCTTATTGGTGGCTTCTTCAGGGAACAGAGTGATTTTCTTGTTGGAAGATTCTGTAGTGAACCGGGGTAGTTCCTTGTTGGTGGTCTCCACTGGAAACTGGGCAACATCCCCGCTGCTCATTTTTGAATGAAATTGATGATTATCTCTATCGGAAGTTGGTACAAGATTTAGTGATAGATCACGAATCGTTTTTTCTCTCATAAAGGTTCCGGCGAGGAAACCGCTACCCTATGTCGTTTTCCGGGGATCGGTCTGGGTAGTGGGGGAATCGCCTGCCCCCCTTCGCTAATTATTTAACAAAGGGTGAGTTGCCTCACCCTTTGTTTGTTCTAGTTTCGCATGAATAAATCTGGAGTAGACACATATCCACGGTTATCAGCGGGCCCATAACCATCGTTGCTATCGTCGGCTGAGCCGACGTCGTTATCATCAGTGGAATCAAAAAAACCGTAGTCGTCATCATCATCGATCTGGTCATCGTCGTCGTCATTTTCAGTTGAGTCATAGTAATCTCTGTAGACATCGTCATCAGAATCGACATCTCCACTATCAGTGGAGTCGGAGAAACCGTAGTCGCTATATCCGTCAGAACCGACATTTTCACTGTCGGTAGAGTTGTTGTAACCATATGCGCTGTTTCCAGTGGAGCCGATACCGTTATTGAAGCTGCTGCCATAGGTTGCACCGTCATTGCTACTGTAGGCAGGTCCATAATTATTTCCACTGTTACCATAGGTTGCATCGACATTGTCATCATAGGCGGGGCCATAATTGATATTGTCGTTGCCACCATAAGTTGTGTCTACATTGTTACTTACGTTGCTATCATAGGCGGGGCCGTAATTGATATTACCGTTGCCACCATAAGTTGTATCTACATTGTTATTAACGTTGCTGTCATAGGCGGGGCCATAATTGATATTGCCGTTGCCACCATAAGTTGCGCCTACATTGTTATTAACGTTGCTGTCATAGGCCGGGCCGTAATTGATATTGTCGTTGCCACCATAAGTTGCACCTACATTGTTATTAACGTTGCTATCGTAGGCCGGACCCTGACCGATATTGATATTGCCGTTGCCGCCATTAATAACGTACTCAGGACTGGGACTAATAATGATAACGTCATCACCGCCGAAGCCATAGCCATCGGCTTCGCCTCCGTCGTCGGCTCCGACGTCCTTGTCTTCGCTATCGTAAGCGGGCCCGAAGTTGTTATCGTCGTCGTGGTTGGCCTCGACATAATCGCTATTAGGATCATATTCGCCGTGATCGAGAGCGTCATCGTCTATGTCGTAGTCGTTTACAGGATCTAGATTGACATACTCATCTAAACTTTTTTGGTTTCTGTCATCAGAAGAATCGCCAGAACTACCACCTGAGTTATTGTCATCAGAACTACCACCTTGGTTTCCGCCTATATCGGGATCTGGAAGATCATTGCCATAACCGAAACCACCTGACTCTGTCTCTCCAACATCATTACCAGTATCGGAAACAGATGGAGCGTTTGGGCCGCTAGTATTTGGAGCGCTCGTGTTTCCGAGCTGAGGATAGATAGCTCCTATACCAGTGTTAATTTCGCTTTCATAAGGATTATTCTGATCATAGCCAGCATCTTCAATAGCATTTACATCATTAGGGTTTTCTGCTTCAACATCACTAGGAACATTTTGGTTCTGATTCGTATTAATTCCGTGTCTAAAATTACCTAAGTCACTGTCATTGTCTCCATCGTCATCATCATTTTCTGGCTCAGATTCCCCGAGCTCGTCTTCTCTTAACAAAATAGCTGTTTCCTCATGGGGTTCTGTTACTTCTGGCGATTCGCCGCGCGCACTCCATTCAAAGAGGATATCTGTGATTCTGTTTGAACCTTCATCATCTTCGAGCAGTGCTGGTAAATCATCTCTCTCTTCATTGCTGTCTTGCACCATTGAATCAGACTCATCATCTTCATGTGACTCAGCATCATTCTGCTCGTTAAGATGCTCATCATCGGATGCTTCTTCTGTCATAGGTTCGATAACAATAGGAAACTCATAAAAGGACAAATTATCAAAAAATGGCTTATCGCTAACAAACTCATGGGTTTGTAGCATCTCCAACCGTTCTTGTATAATAGGATCAGACCTATGGTCGGTCGTAGCCAATACTTCGGCATCTATACGCTTAAGCTCCTTAAAGTTTTGCGCAAGCTGAGGTAAGCTGCTGATTCTTTCAAGAGGAAATCTAGTAACGTTTACTTGGCCTTCAGATAGAATGGCACCTTCACCGACTACAATCTCAACTAACTGATCACCGTTTCGGACTGTGCCTGCTCCTTCAAAGAAAAAAACCAATGCGTCGTCAACGGATCTGATGTTTACGTTCAATGCTTCTCCATATGCTTCAGAAAACTCTGCTATATTCTGCTCTGCTTCTTCAGGAGTAACATCAGATGGATTGATATAGGTCAAGTAAGAAGCACCTAGTACACCAACTTCAAACCGCTCTCCATCTTCACCTATAATCACAGTTTCGTGTACAGAGCTGCCTGTCAGCTGTCCGGCAACATCATTGATCAGAATACCATCCAGATGCTCGACCTGCACAAGCAAATCGCCATCTAACCAATTCAGCACATTGAAGCGGATCCTCGAACTTCTGTCTAGAATAAGCGTTCTAGAGCCGCCAACATGAAAAACAACGCCGGTTTCCGTCCCTGTCACGATCTCCGATCCTCTCGTGATAGTAGAGTCTTCAGTTAACTCTTCTGCTACATTATTGTTTATAATTGTAACTCCGTGGAAGTCCGCCATTACCCTTGCGATGGCTACTGTCTCCAATGCTGGAACAGGAACATGTGGTACTGTTTCCCTTAAGTCGTGGCCGAAAGCCGGATAGAACATCCTGCTATTGTCATCAGCCAAAACATGTGTTGCAAAATATCTTGTAGACGTATATAAAACCATTGAAAAACATACAGCGATTGCTACAATTCTTCTTGCCACCTTGCACCATCCTTTCTAAAATTTTTTCCAAATGTATTATCTGCTCATAGTGATCAATCATGTCACACGATGAAAAGTACTGAACGCGCTCCACGACTGCAAATTCCTTTTATCGCCAATAATTATAACACACCACTAATATATTACAATATAGCTCAAATTAAAATTTAATTAGAATTCAGTACTTTGTCGGAATAAAGCTAAAATACATCCACTCAGTCGACAAAATGAGTAATAAAAGCCATCCCAAAAAAGCTGGGATGGCTTTTGTTACTCATTTTTTAGTTTTTCGTAAAGCTTAATATACTTCTCAACTGATTTGTCCCAAGAAAAATCACATAACATGCAGTTTTTCATAATCTTTTCCCAATTTTCTTTATCGTTGTACTGGCGAATAGCCTCATGTACAGCCCACATCATGCCGCTAGCCAGATAATCGTCGAACATGAACCCTGTACCTTCCCCAGTCTTCTCGTTAAAGTGGGTAACTGTATCAATCAAACCGCCGGTTCTGCGAACGATCGGCACTGTACCATATCGCATCGCGAAAAGCTGCCCCAACCCACAAGGCTCGAACAGTGACGGCATAAGGAATATATCTGCAGACGCATACATTTGCTTAGCAAGTTTATTATCGAAAAAAATATTTGCACTAAGCTTGCCAGGGTTATGCCATGCATTATGTTTGAACAAATGCTCGTAGCGCCCATCACCTGTACCCAGTACCACCAACTGAATATCCATATCCATAAGCTCACTCATGGCTACATAAATAAGATCGAACCCCTTCTGATC
>Ga0123355_10010260_pt1 | contig 14327 bp, 17 predicted proteins | sample TergutEmb28metaG_3_FD_89872 | JGI IMG/M metagenome (GOLD analysis project Ga0123355, IMG submission 89872) | Embiratermes neotenicus P1 segment gut microbial communities from Petit-Saut dam, French Guiana - Emb289 P1 | ecosystem: Host-associated > Arthropoda: Insects > Digestive system > Gut ...
CAGAAAGGACCCTAGAATGAAAACAGTAAACACACCCCACGAAAATTTATGTTCAACCCTGAGGATTCTAACTAAAAGAAGGAATTATTAGGATCTGAACTTCTCTGCAACTATCCCATGGCAAACACTTCGAAAAATTAAAGCGGACACTTCTGCCTACAGGGTTCTGCGAAATGAATGCGGCAAAGAGAGCTTTACAAAAATATTTGTATCAAATTCTGGATGCAAAGTGACCATAAGTACATATAACGGTATTCATTCGTGCGTGCACAGAAGTCGGTAACAAAGCTGCATATTTTGCTGTCACTAGAATTAGTACAGTATGTAAACTGTAAGGCTGCTAGATTACGGTCAGCACTCGAATAAGCTGCCTTGAAATTTCCAGGGCCTTGCTCTGGACACAGTATTTTAATTGTTTATTAAACTTTTCTTTATTTTAATTCTATAAGCACGGCAACGATGTGTAAATTTCACGGTAGAAGCCTCCTCAATCTGTCATGTTAACTGAGCAATTACCAACAGCACGCACTAACGGGGTTCGGTTCCAGACGGCAGCCACTGCGTCAGTACTCACTGGTTAGCAACGACCCGTAAATTCTGAGCCTTGTATTCGCATGTCTGCAAGTAGTACCCTGGGGTCGTTTGGCCCGCCCTGAAAACTCCACGTCCCCCTACGACTCCACACCTCAACGCCTTTTGGAACTAAGGTTGTGCATGTTAGATTAATGACGAACCTAAGGTTGTGCAAGTTAGGTTAATGATAAAACTAAGGTTGTGATTGCTAGGTGTAAACATAATGTTACGCATGTTAGTTTCCTAAGAGTCTACGCATACACTACTCGTTCTTTAGCATCCTGAAGAAGGCATCGTTTTTGGTAGTCGAAACAGCAGAAATGCGTAGGTGTGCATGTTAGGTTAAGAGTGAACATAAGTTAATGCAAGGTATGTGTAAACCTAAGTTAAAGTGAACCTAAGGTTAAGGTCGTTGATGCCGAAACGTCGGTAATCGTTTAGTGCAAGAATGATGCATTCCAAAACCTAAGGTAATGCACGTTGGTTTAAACCTAAGGTAATTCATATTGGTTTAAACCTAAGGTAATGCATGTTGGTTTAAAACTAAGTTGATGCCGAAACGTCTGTAATCGTTCAGTGCGAGATGGCGTAAACCTAAGGTAATGCTCGGTGTTGCGGGCGTATGGGTTGTTGAAGTGTCGGTTCGTCGTGACGTATTGCCGCTGTGAAGTTTGGTAAATAGCGTGAGTAAGGTATGGAAAAGAGCGGAAAAACCTTGGTACGGTATTGCACGCAGCACCCAAGAGTAAATTAGACTGTGAGTTACCGTAGTGAGTGCAAGAAGCGTCTGCGAAAACCGTATAGAATAGTTCTGAATGCTTAGTCATATACATGCTCCAGACCTGTAGGAGCGTGGGCGACTTAGCCGCTGGTGTCCAGGAGATTAGCTCATTCTATTGGCCGTGAGCAAGAGGTGACATCACGCTCGACTCAGCATTCCTGCTAGAAGCACGTACTTGTGCAGGCACGTGTAGGGTTAGGGCGCAAAGAGAATAAAATAAGAAAACACGAGGTAGAATGTTATTTATTGCATAAAAATCTAGCAGAACAGACATTCTGCTGTTGCGAATAGCGGTTTATCGCACAAGTCACACCACCACTCATGCTTGTCTGTACACAGGCGAGCAATAACCTCATCCTTTGAGGCAGAGTATTCCCCGGTATGAGAATACCATGGGAATTGAGAAGGGTCTACACAGGATTTGTGATACCGCTTAACGCCACCGTAGTCCCTGCTCCGCGCAAATTTGCATCGCAATTGAAGAAAAGAATCAGGAATCAACTTATCTGCGGGTACGAGGTTAGATTTGACAGCGTGCATATAGTGCAGATACGTAGTTTCGGAAGTCAGGGTGAATTCTGCCACATTCCTAGTGATGTGGAACAGCGTGTAATAAGCAAGACTTCGCAGTGACGGTGGTTGACGGAGACATATACGACATTTGCATGAGCTGGAGGCTGTGCATATGGGTAGGAATTTGTCTATAACAGGCCCATAATTCCCGAGACATGGGCGGCATAGTGTACTACGCGTCCAGCCCCCGCAAGTAGACTCATGATGGCGAAGGTAGAGCAACTTAGGAGGGTCGAAGGGTAAGCAGACGATCCCATACTTTAGGAAGGCAAAAATAAGCGTGGCATCCCACAAGAATTCTAGGAATTTGATGCTCGATTTGGAGCCGCAAGTGATGGTGGAAGTGTCGACATCCCCTATTAGCACCTGTACCTTCTCCTCCCCAGAGTAATTGCATACACTGAAAAATTGTGAAAAACCTCAAAATGCTCATTATCAGTTAGGACGAACGAGAAAGGGCCAAATTGAAAGGATGGTACCTGTTGCAGATATTGTCTAGGATGTGGAAGTTAATTCGAGCAATGTACAAGAGACTTAACCTAGTACCTCCCGCCGAAAACACACTGATGAACCCTGCAATATAGGATGGGTAAGCATTTACAAGTGCACAGCATATATCTACCTCGCAGAACGTGTGCAAAAGACGGTTCACAAAGCCTAGATGATATATTTTAGCGGGCGTGAATTCTGTAAATAATACAGCATGTCCCACATGTTTCACCAAGACCTGATGGATCGTACACAAACTGTCCGACCCGTCGAAAATTCTCCCTCGAAGCCTCATTGTGTTGGGGAGGAAATACATTTATTGTTCAATAGCTAGTAGATACGCCTTAGATGATTCACATTCACCATTGTACACAAGATGCAGCGACACCTCCTTATTATTGATGCAAACCAAATCGGCCTCGCGTCATAACGTCACTGTATCGTTGTGGCAGGAACACTACGCGGCCCGGATTCGGGCGTAATCCAGGTGGATTACGCCCGAGTCCGGGCTCCGTAGGGTTAACAAGACCGAAAGACCTATTTCGTTAAAATGCGTTTAGCCCTGGTAATGGGATATTTCGTATGAGGTTCCAAGGAGGAGAAGCTGACCGAAGCGTAGGAGGTGGCTTCCTAGAAACGCTTAGCAAGATCCATATCGGTCGCAGTGACTGAAACAAACAAGTGAAATGACATCAGCATCCGGCAATAAATGGAGGCCGCACGTACGTGACACGAACAGTGTGGCTCCCAAGTTTGAACTGAAAGTATTAATACTAGACTACAAGTAAAATAGTTTATTGTGTGTGTGTTTAAACTAAATATTTATATTAATTTATAGAGAATGGCTCGCAGATTCGAGAGAGATGACAAGATCAGAAGACAGTATAGACGGTACAATGCCGTAGGGACGCAGTTAACCGTGCGATTATTATCCCCCGCAGATAATAGTGAACCCGTGGGATATTTTCTAGCCAGCGTGAACGAACTCTTTGATTATGCGTTGCAGGATGTGAGTGACGATGACATGGTGGGGATAACTATCCAGAATCACGTAAATCTAAACGATAAGCCCATACGGATCAGTTTTAGGAGGAAAGACCAGTTATCGGGAGAGGTGATTTGGAGCGTCTTTGAAAAAGTGTCACATCCAATGCTAGATTTAACGCTTTGGACACGCTTGTCCGAATGCCTAGTTACCTAGGCATTCGGACAGGATGCCCGACGGGTACGGTAAGTGCGCGATTAAGAGCATTGGCAGACCTCTCTCTGTCATGGCACAACTCAAGAAAATTGTCGTGGAGGTGAATGCAGAGGAAAATTTTTGCCCACGCTTTATTAATTACGATTGCAAGAGTAGAAAATGATGCAAATTATTAAGCGTATCGTCAAGGTTGGAAGATACGTCCCGTAGTTGAAGCGTTATTACAGCAGACAGGTATCGATCTGACCAGGGGAGTAGGAATCCCCGAACTTAACCGTTTCCAAAAATATTTTCGCGACTATAAGATAGTTGTGTTTCAGCGCTCGGGTGTGACGACATAATGTACGAAGGGCAAGTCGACTCTTCCAAACATCTTAACCTACTCTACGACAATGTCGAAAGACATTATCACATGATAACTAACCATACAGTTGCAATGGCTAAAAAGTACGTATGTAAAGCATGTCATAAGAGTTGTGGGCGTGGTCTTTGACCAGACTTGTAGCGATTGTATGGCGAGCCCTCCGTTCGCGTTCTCCGACGCCCGCACCCACTGCGACGAATTTAACAGACATTTTAGAATTCGGACGTGTTTCGCCAACCATAAGCAGAGTACGTCAAAGAGGAAACACGTATGCGAGCGGAAACGATGTTGCGCGACGTGTGGACGGCTCGTGACGGATGCCAGACAGGGATGTAACAAGGTATTTTGTGTTAACTGTAAGCAGAATAGGGACGTGGGTCACTTGTGCTATATGAAACCTCTGAATGACGTGCTGCCCGACGCTAGTGATAAGGTACTATACGTATTTTACGATTTTGAGGCCACGCAAAATACAAAGTACTCTGACAAGGCCACTCTACAAGTACCTGATCAGGTCTGCGTTCAGCAGTTCTGTTCGCAGTGCGAAGATGCGGAAGACTGTGAAGAGTGCGTGCGATGCGGCGAGAGGAAGCACCTGTTCTGGGAAGATCCGTTAGGGGACACGCTAACTTATCCATGCAAGACACGCCTTTGGGCCAATAAGATTGTCGCGATTGCATATAACGCCAAGGCGTTCGATTTGCATTTCATTCTGAACAGGGCGGTCATGTTGAAATGGAAGCCCGAACTGATTATGAGTGGGCTAAAGATCATGTGCATGAAGATGGAGCACTTGGTATTACTGGACAGCGTGTCCTTCCTTCCGTGTGCATTGCGTAAGCTGCCCGAAGCTTTCGGAATGTCGGCCTCCAAGTCATGCTACCCGCACTATTTCAATACCCGGGTAAATCTAAACCATGTAGGCCCCATCCCCGACATGACGTATCATGGAGTGGACGACATGCAGGAAGATGAGAGGAAAGAATTTCACGTCTGGTACGAGAGTCAGAGATCCGAGACTTTCGACAATAGGCACGTTCTGGAAACGTACTGTCAAGATAAAGTCACCGAGTTAAGGCAGGCATGTCGTGTGTTTTGGCGCAAGTTCATGCATACAGGGCACATCGACGTCTTTGTCGAGTAGATTACGATAGCATCCGCATGCAATTAAGTGTTTCGCAAGCGGCCTCTGAAGTCCGATACGATAGGCCTCATTCCGCTGGGAGGGTACTCTTGTAATAATCGGTACAGCAAGAAGGCCCTACATATGGAAGAGACGGAGGGGGTAAAGATAATGCACTGTCGCAACGGGCGAGAATACAGGCCGCCGGAACTACCACGCCTCAGCGTCGACGGCTGCTGCCCCGAGAACAACACGTTGTACGAGTTCTTTGGCTCTTTTTGGCACGGGCACACGTACCAGCCATTACGGGATGTCGCCACACTGAACGGCGATACTATGGCCGAGCGATACGAATGCACCATGTCGCGTTTAGAGCTGATAACACGAGCGGGCTATTACGTCAAAGTGCAGTGGGAATGTGAATTTGAGGATAAACCCGAACTACTCACGCATCCCCTTGTGATACAGAGTACCCTGTGTACCCATGATGCTCGGTAATGGGGTCAGACGGAGGCTATGCGTCTCCACTATGAAGTGCGAGAAAATGAGACTATCCAATATGTGGAGGTCATGAGTCTCTACCCATACAAATGCAAGTATTTCAAGTTTCCCATCGGGCACTCATGCATCCATGTGGGGGATACGTACAAAGACGTGGAAGCTTGCTTGCGTATGAATGGGTTGATAATGTGTACTATCGTTCCGCCACAGAATTTGTACCATCCTGTCCTTCCATATAGATGAAATAAGAAGCTCATATTCTGTCTGTGTAGAACATGTGTCCAAACATGCTCAACTGGTGAATGCACGCATACAGAGGATGCGGAGCAGGCTTTAATGGGTACGTGGGTAACGGACGACGTGCGGTTGGACGTGGAAAAGGGGTAACGGATAGTAGAAATTTACGAGGTCTACGAATATCAGGTCACGCAATATAACCCCGAAACAGGCGAGGGCGGGCTTTTCGTCGAATACATAAACACATTTTTGAAATTAAAAGCGGAGACGATCGGCTATCCCGGCTGGGTTCCAAACCCCGCCGACGAAGAGCTGTATGTCGATACGTTTTGGAAGAAAGAGTGTATAATATTAGATAGTGGGACCATCAAGTCTAACGCTTCAAAAAGGGGTCTGGCTAAACTCTGCATCAAATCCATGTGGGGGAAACTGACCGATAGGAGCGACAGGACGCAAAGTAAAGTTATATCGGGGCCCAAATAACTGTACACATTTCTGGCCACACCCGGCCTCGAGGTGACGAGTCTAGCGTTTACCAGCGATGTCGTAGTTTGGATTTCGTGGAAACATTCGGCCGAGGAGCACGTGCTAAACTTGCGTAATACGAATGAGGAAATATGAGCTTACGTCTCTTCAGGTGCCAGGATTCATCTGTATCGCTATCACGACCGGTTGGGAGAGACACCGATTCCGTCATTTACATTCAATCCAAAGACGAACCTAATCTCATTGAAACGGGAGCCAAATTGGGTGACATGACCTCCGAATTGCGGTCCACAGGGTACATATCCCAATTTGTGAATGGTGTCAGCAAGAACTACGCATTCAACGTAATTGTTACCTAGACAGATCGGATGGCTACAGTCTGCAAAGTACGCGGCATAAACCTAAATTATAGTGCTAAATATTTGGTGAACTTCGATGTCATTAGGGACATGGTTTTGGAGACGGGTGCGGAACCCACAGTGAATGTACATACGGAGAAGAAGATTAAGCGGAGGAGGAAGGGTGGAACCGTAGCCATTGTCACGGAACCCGAGGATAAGACGTATAGAATTTCGTTCTTCAAACGCCGACGTTTATCCGGCAATTCATCGGTCCCGTTGGGGTATAAATAGGGCGAGTGACGGGGCAAAGGAGTGTTTTCACCGCCGGACCATCCATGAGTGATGATGTGATATTTAGGCATTTGTACTCGTGTATCGTGAGTGGACCTAGCGGTTCCGGGAAGACGCCATTCGTCAAACGCTTCCTCCTGAACTTCCGCCACTTCTGTACCGCGCCTTCATTTGCCGGCGGAATAGTGTGGTGTTAGGGTGAAAAGACTGCTGTGCCCTCTCATCTGCCAGCGTACGTCAGAATTCACGAGGGCGTACCGGAAGACTTTGACAGTGCAAATGGCGAACCGACACTCTTGATCCTTGACGATCTGTTAAACTACGTCTATTCAAAGCAAGTGTGTGAAATGTTTACGTGAGGTAGCCATCATTGGAATATAAGCGTTATTCTAATCACTCAAATTCTATTCCATCAGAGCATGTTCTGTAGGGATATCTCGTTAAACGCCCATTATATAGTGGCATTTAAAAACGTCAGAGATAAGAAACAGTTCATGTTCCTGGCAAGTCAAGTGTACCCCGAAGTTAGTTTGGGTCTATATAAACCTTACTTGGACGCTACAAAAGAACCCTACGTCTACCTACTCTTGGATCTGACACAGAATACGAACGGCGGTCTGACATTTGTACCCACATATTTCCGTACGAAAATAATCCACTCGTCGTCTATTCGTATGTAGGCGATGAAGCTAGTGAAGACGAATTATCAAACTCCGCATGTGCTGAAGGCGGCCGAACCGAAAATGCGTAAAGCTATCATTTCAAAGTGTAACAAAAAACTCGTCAGTGTGTCTTGAACGTGTTGAACGGCAATATAAAGCTGAAGGCTTGCGTTACTCGCAAGCTACAAAAATACAAGGTGGCGCTTCGCACAGGATCCGACAGGCGCGTGTCTCTCTCCAAGAAGAAGAAACTTATAGTACAGCGTGGGGGATTCCTGCTGCATCTATTGAGTGCCGTCCTAATGACGTTAGCTAGCCTCATCTTTCGAAATCATGTTAAGTAATGTGTACCTTATACCTGCCGATCGGTTGCATGGCTCCCCATTCAAATCACGGGAACCGACGGTTGTTTCCAAACGTAAACATCGGGAGACGGTTAAGAAACGCAACCATTATGCGGAGGCGAAAAGGATACGTGAAAATGATCCGTATGAGAAGTGGCTTAAGATGCGTAAGAAGATGGACTAGGCCGATCTGAGAAAAAAGACAGTGACGATTGGGTTTGCGGAATTTTTAAGCAAAGTGATGCCTACAGGGAAAGCTAGCAACGTTGACCATCCTCCGCCTACGCCTCTAAAGATGCGCTGCGGGGCACAGACGACGGTAACGTCGGCATCGGTTAAAGCAACTCCACAACCACCACCACCGATTAAAGTGAACGCATATGAACCTGCGAAACAAGAACGTGTTGAGGATGATGACGACGAAGATGATTACAATGAAGATGATAATTTCGTTGAGGATGAGGCCCTAGTGTATGGTAGGGAAAATGTCGGTCCTGTAGCTAGTCCCTACCTGATGCCTTACGTGTAAAGGAAACGGTTTCTCGACACGCAATATGGCGCCCGTAAGGAGGGTAATATGTTTATGATAGGCGATTCCGTGGTATAGGTCGATACCAGTGGTGATATCACGATTAAGGACCGAGTGTTTAAGGGATGGAAGGGCTTGTGGGAACTGTTGACGCGCAAGAATGTGAACACAGGTTATCACCAAAGATGATCTGAAGTCGTATAAGAAAATACTGACGTTGACTAACGCTTATTTGACCCAATATAAGCCCCACGGTAACATTAATATAACACGAGGGAAAAATTTCGGGAAATCATTACGCCCCTCTTTGAGATACCGAAGGGACGTGGGGTCGAATTATCGTTACGCCGTAATTGGACAAAGTATTAATGGTAAACATTAGCTATCAATAGTATGATGAAAGCAGTCCGGCAGGCTTTTCGACGTTGCGGAAGCTTTGGGCGGCTGAGGTGGCTGAATCGGTGAAGGGTAAACCGCATTCTGTCGCCCCTACCCGGGACATGGTTAGAAGAACAAGATGCATTTACACTACATAGACCCGTGAGGAAACTTTTCGCCCTTAATCCCTATACCGTGACTAACGTAGGGGACGTGTGGGAAGGCGATTTATTGGATGTAGAGTCCTACGCAAAATACAATGATTATTTCAAGTACATTCTATCCGTCATTGATGTATTCTCGAAATTTCTATTTCTGATCCCCGTGAAGACAAAGAGTGGACCTGCAGTCACCGCGGCGTTTCGGTCCATATTCGATGATAAGCCCAATTTACTTTCGTGACGACCAGTATGGGTACGCACGGATAAGGGCAAGGAGTTCCTCAATAAAGACTTTCAGAACATGTTACGCGTAGAGGGCATTGAGTTCTAGGTGTGCAGGAACGCCGATGTGAAATGTGCGGTCGTGGAACGTGCTCAGCGCACGATTCGTGACAGACTATACAAATATTTAACGTATAAAAATACTTTCCGCCTGCCGAAATTTGTCCGGACCTATAATGAAACCGTTCACTCGAAGACAGGTATGGCACTGCCGCGTGCGACAGATTCAGACGTCCTCGCCGTATGGAAGGGAATGAACAGTCGCCGTCGCATTCGCGTGGCCAAATACAAATTTAGCGTAGGGCAGCACGTGCGTATCAGTAAGGAGAAAATGATGTTCGCCAAGGGCGGTGGGCAGACATTCTCCACGGAAATATTTCGCATTACGAAAATCATAGAGCGGAGGCCGCGACCCGTCTACGACCTGGAGGATTTAAACAAGACGCCGATAGAGTGACAATTTTACGCGGAGGAACTCACGACTGTTCGCAACTCGAAAGAGACCATTCACAAGATAGATAAAATACTAGACAAGCGGGTGAGACGAGGCATTCGGGAGTATCTCTTCCGGTGGGAAGGTTACAGTAAGGATTTCGACTCTTGGATCCCGGCATCTGGCGTCAAGCATATCCGATATGACGTCACAAGATCAGAATAACTTTTACGTCACTCTGCTCAGTAATGCCTCGCGGGACATTTAAGACAAGATTTCACGGTGAATCTAGCCCAGCCTAAAGATCTGGGCACGACCTCCAATTAGGTGGACGGAGACTTCGAAATTTCGTGTTCTTCGTCTCCCGAAGGGGCAAGCCCCGTCCTCGTGTACCGTATCGTGATATCTCCGCAATTCCTGGGCGACAGCACCGTCCGGTGCATATGGACGCTTCGGCTGTACCCCAACGCCATGTGCCAGCATGAGTTTCGGAACGTGCAATACGTGCCGGTGGAGCAACGCAGATTTCCGGACATTCGAATCGAGTTCCTAATGGCCGAGGGTCTGCACATCCCCTTCGAGGACAGCACAATGTTTACGAATGTGGTGCTTCATTTTCGCAAGAATTACAAGTGGTAGGTGTATATAAAACATGGCGTAGGCATACCTAATAGGACATTTATTACGATGCATCCTTTAGATACCTACTACCTCAATCAGGCTTGTCCTGGTCTTCCCTCTGCGCCGGGGATCGGCCCCATCTATTCGTCTCCGCTCTCCCTTCAGCGAAGGCAATTTCTTGGGCACTCTCTTCCGTTTCGTGCGAACTCTCCTGTGGACTGTTGGCCGGACAGGTGGCAAGATAATCACCGATATAGGCAAAAATAAATCTCCCGACGTCACTGCCGAAGATATCATATCGAAACATGTCGGCGATGCCGTCACAGAATCCACACATCTAATCGGCAAATTGCGGGGCAGGAGTCTCAAACGCGCAGGACGTGTTGCGCCGAAGGAGCAGTGAGGTACAAAGCCTAAAAAGACACATGCTAAGGTTGCCCGGGTAATAAAAAGAGATATCTTCTCCTAGTCTTCTTCAGTCACGTCATGTCTGCCGCAGAGATAGCGTCCATTAGTAGTGAGTTCGACATCTTCGCGCAAAACAAGTACAGACCACTGTGCTCAGGACTATTGACACCGCGTACAAACCTATCGCTCCAGTCCATCAAAATGACCTTGAATTCCTAATTCCTGCCGACAAGAATAAATACATACATCTCGATATCCAACTCCATTTCCGGGGTATTCTAGTCTCGAGTTCCTGGAATAATGTGGACTTTTGGACCTCATGGGCGTCACCAATATTCTCCTCCACTCACTCTTTATTCAATGTACAGTCGTTCTGAATGGCACCACAATCACGCAATCGAGCGAACTCTATAATTATCGCTCGTATCCAGAGACTCTCCTGAACTATGGCACCGATGCGGCAGCAACACATCTCACGAAAGCATACTGGTATCGTGACACTGGCGACATGTTGACATGCGATCCCACGTCCGCGACTAGTACTGCCGTGATTAACCGAGATTTAATCACGCGCTGGGACAAACTTAGAGCAAGATAAGAGTTGCAGCTTTTCGGGCGACTGCATAGCGATCTGTTCAACGTCCCGTTCGTCCTTCTCCCGGGCGTCAGCTTGCAGATAATATTGACGCAAGCCCGACCCTCGTTCTACATGATGAGCAAGGAAGTCGATTCAAAGAACACTTTCAAATTTTAGGACGCCCAATTATTCGTGAAGTGCGTGAAACCTGACCCCATCACACTGTTGGCTCATACTGCCACGTTGAATACGGGGGCTCTCGCACGCTATAACATGACGAGAGTCGAACTCAAGACGTTCACTTTCTCTGGCGGATCAAAATCCCTGTCTATCGACAACGCCGTCTTGGGCCCAGTGCCGAAACGTCTCCTCTTCACCATGGTTAAGAAAGCCGATTTCATAGGCACAATGGACACGGAACCCTACAAATTTCAACATTACATCCGCGATTTTTCGCTATTCGTGGACGGTAAACACAACCCCAACGAGGGCCGATCTCTGGGCATGGATCATGAAAATACCTCTGTAATGGGTTACAGGACATTGTTTGAAGGGTCAGGCATCCATCACTCCAATGCCGGCCATCAGATAACACACGATATGTTTGTTAACGTCTATTTCATGTTACTCTTTGATCTCACTCCTGACCAGGGCGCTTCAGAGGCAGCCACTTCCCAACACGAACAGGGCAATATCAGGTTGGAGTTGAAATTCGACAAGCCATTACCCGAAGCGATCACGTGCCTGCTGTACCTAGAATTTGACAATTCCGTCCTCATTAATTTGGCGCGAAACGTCACGACCGACTACTTAAAGATACCTTGCAGATACTGTGCACATTGCGCAATGTAAAATCCTTTCTTGACGTCTACGCTTCCGATCTTCTGCCACATTCAATCACGAAGACTTGCACCGTCATAGTCAATGACGATCCCCACAAAAAGGGAGGTTCACACTGGCTAGCCATGCACTTCCGCCCCAAATCTTCGTATGCCTACTGTTTTGATTCCTACGGCATCGTACCATTCGTACCCGACATCGTGGACTTTGTCCAGCCGAACAGCACGACCTGGGATCGTAACAAAGACAACTGCAAAGCCTGACTACTGACGTCTGCGGCAAGTACTGCTGTCTATTTGCCTGTACATGGAACGGGGCTACACTCCTCAACAATTTGTGGCGCTCTTCGGAACACCGGCAAACCGCCAGTTGGAGATGTTCAAGGCCGAATTCGGGGCTACAATGCCTCGTGGCGGCTGGGGTCAATCCTGTCGCCGCTGCCTATAAAATGTGAGTATTTTTTCTTTTCTTATCATTCCTAATCTAACATGGCTGTGCGTAGTAGAGAGGCCGTTATTGATTACGAGTTCTTGAGGGGCCGGCAGAAAGAGACGGTCGTCAAGGAACTCTGCGTGGCCAGTGCCATCGCTTCCGAGACGTTCCGTTTCAAACCGCCCTACAAGATGGCCGATCACGGATCAATAGAAAACGGCATTAATTGGGCGGACGTCCATATTGAACATAAGGAGTTGCACACGGTCCTCAATGAGGCAGTGGTATGTTTCGCCCACCTCTACGCCTACATCTCCAAATGCACGTTCCTCTCCGGATTGATTGGACGGCCGATACATAACCTAGATTATGTCAATTGCCCCCTCCAGACTCTTTCAATCATGAGCACTTGTGTACCCTGCCCTGCCACAGATTTCCCAAATACTCTTGCGCAAACAAAACCGCGCATTCCCTCTACGATTGGTTGATGTACTATCTGCAGAAGAAAGATTTTTCCAATGCCCTGTCGATGTGACACGTCATATTGCCGATTTTCTTGCAGCCCTATAAATTGGCCATGCACATCGCCCGCCATGTCACTCCTGCAACGATGGCTACTAGACGCAGACGATCCAGTCCAGTTGTGCCAGGCGCCAATCGGCCTGCTTTACGACAGATCCAGGAGGAGGAGGTGGAGCAGCTGCCCACCACCAACGACGTCTGTACCTACTGGCCCCCCAATCCGGCCTTTGATCCCAAGCGGGTCCTGCTACCTCCCATGTTTTTAATCAACGAAGACAAGACCAAGTACGTGTCTGTCGGTTGCTACCCTGCAAGCGATTATCAAACCTTGGTGGAATTCGGAGCCATTCGGAGGGGCGGGTCCAAGTGCCCCATTCTTGCCGACGAACAAGTGGCTGCTCTGGCTGAAATTCTGCCTTATATACGCGACTCCATATGTGTCGGCGGGGAACGTGTCATCAAGTGCGAGAGTGGCAACTTTCGTCTACACACCCCCAAGAGGCACGGCTCGGTCAGGCTATTTGTGGGCACGGAATACATAACTCGACTTGGACTATCTGGTGCGAGTTTTCCCCATTCTACAGCAACAGTTGCGCGATTATATTAGCGCATTGCCGGACGTGTTGTCCTACGTGACATCGTCCTTAGCTTCGACATCTTTTGTTGAATCTCCGCCTAATGCAAGCACATTCATAAATTACTCTCGCTTGTACGAAGAGCTTGAACTTTTGTGTAACTTAATGTATCGCATAGCTTATAATAATAAACAGCACATTATAGTTCAATGTTGTTTCATTTATTGCACTGACCTATCATGGCACCACTCTCTGCAGGGCGTGTGTTGCAGCAGCATCTCGGCAGGCAGCGACTCGATACCTAGGAGGACAACCCACCGTCAGTGCGGGCTGGCTGGAGGGAGGGGCTAGCGAGACGTTGCTCAACCGAATTCAAAGTCCGAGTCAAAGTCGGGATAATATTCAAGAGTACTGCATGAACTTACTAGATCTAAACGAACTATTTCATTATTACACATACGAAACACAATTTCGGAGGCTGCTGTTTTCAAATAAGTTGGCTGCATGCAGCACAGACAACACAAGGACACTTCTCTGGATGTCCACATCCGAAATCATAGTATGGGAGAGAGTCGTCTAACAAGCATACGCAACGGCCACAGC
>Ga0123355_10010261_pt1 | contig 14327 bp, 13 predicted proteins | sample TergutEmb28metaG_3_FD_89872 | JGI IMG/M metagenome (GOLD analysis project Ga0123355, IMG submission 89872) | Embiratermes neotenicus P1 segment gut microbial communities from Petit-Saut dam, French Guiana - Emb289 P1 | ecosystem: Host-associated > Arthropoda: Insects > Digestive system > Gut ...
AAATACCTATAAACTCCATCAGACCAAAGTCTGTAATTATAGGCATAGTTGGTGCAAGGAAAATAAATATAGTTACCAAGCTTGCCACAAGACCAATCATTACGTCCCCTGTAAAGCTTGCAATAACCGCATCCGGACCTACGCCTAAGAAAATCATCCATGCAAATACAAAAGCTATAACCTTCGTAACGATATATAAAGGCGAAGACCTAAAAAGTTCCCTGACCTTTGGATTATTTTCAATAAATCCAGGCTTAATAGTATAAGCCAAAATTGTACCAAATAGCGACATCGTAATAGCTATAAGTGCTATCAAGTGATGCAGGTGCAACTCACCAGCTCCGCCCCACGCCTCTTCCGAGCCAGAGGATGTCGTAACGGTTACTGCTGAAAAAATATTATCATTAACCCAGTCAATGGCTATACCAAGCGGTATATTAAACGCGCCCTCACCGTCAGGTATTGGTGCCATGAATAAAAATACACCAATAATAGACATGATAATAAATCTTTTAATGCTCTTTGATTCAGGTTTGAACGTATCGTTCAAAGTAATCTCCTCCTTAAACGTATTACTACTTTCACTACATTTTACAATAAGTTTTGGCAAAAAGCAATAGGCAAATGAGAAAAAATTCATTGTTTTTGCATAAAACTTTCATTATTATACATTCATATGCACATATTCTGCATAAACATGTGGCGTTCTGTGCTTTTTATACGTTTTCGATAAATACCAAATCCAGGAATAAATTCCCATAGATTTGACTATATTTATAGAAGAACAAGCCGTTATAGATACAAATATGTATTTAACCACAAAGGAGGTTTTTAAAAATAGATATATTAATGAAGATATTTGGCTTTACGCCTAAAAACACCAACGCAATATCAGATGAGGATAAAGAGATTGTTATCGCTCTTAATGAGCTTAACGCAGAGATACAAAGCTTACATTTGTGTCTCGACTCTATGACCGATCCGAACCTTATAGACGCTCATATCTATGAGATAAAAGCGCTTAATATGCGGTATAAATATTATTTAGAAATGTGTAAAGCGAAGGGTATTGTTGCTGATGTCTTTCAGTAAGTTTTTAGTAGGCTTCTTGCGAGGTGGTTTATATGGATTATAGCAGTGTCATCACATGGATGATAATAATTTGTTTGGTTTTTGTCGGGCTTATTATTTTTGCAAAGCCCGTCAAGTACATACTTAGGTTTCTAACTCAGGCTATCTGTGGTATGCTTTTGGCAATTGGACTTAATTTTTTACTGACGCCGTTTAGTATTGCTGTTGGTATCAATTATTTGACCTTTGCTGTTACGGGGCTTCTGGGGTTTCCTGGGTTTATTATGCTTTATTTTGTTTCTTGGATGGTTTGAGTTGAAAACTCCCTCAAGTCGTGATATAATCTAATAGCAAAATCCGACAAGTTTTGCATTATTGCTATTAGATATTGTTCCATCACCCAACTTAACCAAGTCTTTTGGCAAAGTTGGGTGGTGGAGCAATACACACTACTCGGGAGGCGTTTTTATCATGAGATGCAGCGGCAGTATTAAAGTTTTGAGTGGCAATTCCAATATTGAACTTGCCAAATCTATTGCAGGAAAGCTAAACACCGAACTGCTTAGTGCTAAAATTGAAAAATTTAGCGATGGCGAGACTATGGTTGAATTATTAGATACTGTGCGTGGATGCGATGTTTTTATAGTTCAATCTACATCTACTCCTGTAAATGATAATCTCATGGAACTCTTGATTATGATAGACGCTGTAAGGCGCGCATCCGCGGGTCGAATAAATGTTGTAATGCCATATTACGGTTACGCAAGACAAGATAGAAAAGCAAAGCCAAGAGTCCCAATAAGTGCTAAACTAGTCGCTAATTTGATAACGACAGCCGGTGCAGACAGGCTTATTACAATGGATCTTCATTGTCAGCAGATACAAGGGTTCTTTGACATTCCTGTTGATCATCTTGTAGGTTATCCGTTGTTCAAAGAATATTATAAGGGCAAATTCGGCGATATGAGCGGAATTGTGGTTGTTGCGCCTGACTTGGGTTCTTCTGCAAGGAGTAGATATTTTGCGGATGCTTTGGGTTCTTCCGTTGCCATAGTAGATAAAAAGCGTGATAAAGCAAATGAAAGCCGCGTCCTTGATTTAATAGGCGATGTTAGGGGCAAGCGAGCTATAATAATAGATGATATGTGTGACACGGGAGGCTCTTTGGTAAATGCTGCAAATGCGGTGCTTGAAAACGGTGCTACAGAAGTACATGTTTGCTGTACGCACGGTGTTTTTTCGAACAAAGGTGAACGCAACGCAGTTGAGTTGCTTGAAAGTTCAAATATAACAGAGATGATAGTACTAGATACAATCGAGCCAAAGAAACTAAATACCGATAAAATCAAATATTTATCAGTAGCAAGTTATTTTGCAAAGACTATAAGCAATGTACACAACGAGCTGGCTGTTTCAGAGGCACTGAGTGATAATAGGTATTTGTAACAACCTCGAAAGGATTTAACCAATGATAATAATCGCAGGTCTTGGAAACCCTGGAAAAGGTTATGACGGAACTCGTCATAATGTAGGGTTCGAGGCACTTGACAAATTTGTTTATGACCATAATCTGAGCTTTAACAAAACCAAGTTCCGCTCACATATAGCGGAAGGCAATGTATTTGGCAAAAAGGTTATACTGCTTAAGCCTCAGACTTACATGAACCGCAGCGGTGAGGCTATTTCAGCTGCGCTTGCGTTTTATAAACTTAGACCTGCAAATTTGATTGTAATCTACGATGATACTGCCCTTGAGCTCGGCGAAGTTCGCATAAGAAAGCAAGGCTCAGCAGGCGGTCATAATGGCGTTAAAGATATAATTCATCAGCTAGATACTGATGAGTTTACGAGGATTCGTATAGGTATCGGATCAAAACCTCCTAAAGTGCCTTTGTCAAATTATGTTCTAAGTGGTTTCTTTAAAGAAGAGATAGAAGATATGATAAAGGGTGTTACTTTGGGTACTGATGCACTAGAGCTTATCTTGCGTGAATCAGTTAATGCTTCTATGAATAGGTTTAATAAGAAGAAAAAACAGGAAAAGTCAGAACAAGAGTTAGCTGATGAAAATGAAAAGCTTTCTGATGAAACGGATTTATAGAGGATGCACTTGCTGTCAGGCGCAGCAAGCGCGTCCCCTGATAAGGTATTTAGCATACCTTCCGCACAATAATCTTCCCTTCATGCTCTGCATATATCTTAAACCCGCATTTTTCATACATAGACAATGTGCCTCTAAAGCCATCCCGTATAAACCCATCGTATGTGTTGGTTTCGACAAAGGCAAAGCCTTTTGAAGCCGCATCTTTGCAGATATATTCTAATAGTTTCGTCGCTATGCCCATTCTTTGCACCTTAGGGGCTATCGTAAGACAAAAAATGAACTTAGTTTTATCGCCTTTGCAACATTCATCGACTGGTATGCCATCCGAGCGCATATGGTCTATCACTTCCTTGTAATCCGCTTTTGCTCCCGCATTGCACCAACCTACAACTTCGCCGTCTAAATATACTAGATATCCCTGTATATCGCCATCTTGGACTCGCTTGATACCGTGTGCCCTGCGCTCTTCCGCTGCCGCGTACCAATATTTGCCGCCATTTTGATAAACATTGTCTTTGCAAAAAGTTATACAATAACATTTATCGCCACCACCCGAAGAGTTATGAGGTGTCGTATCAAAAAAGTTTACGTAGTCACCTACAAGCTCAGGTGTCAATTTTCGGATTTCTATCTCCATTGGAACGCCTCCTACTTTACCCCCCTAAAATAATGCCCATAAGTAACAAAATCCGTAGGTTCGCTGCCGTCTCTAAACGCCTTCAAAACAGACCGAACAGTTCCTCCATCTTCCGTATAAAACATCAAACGAAGCCACTCTACATTCGTCCCCTCAAACTTATCCAGCTTCTCCTGCATGTTTAGCTTGTGTCCGTTCAAAATCGTCGCAACACAGTTTTCGCAATCTGTATGGACAGGGAAAACTGCCCCTGTTTTATCTTCTAGAACATATGATGATGGATCATTTTTTGTACCTCTACATCCTGCGCTATCCGCATTACCTGAATATAATCCAACGGGACATTGTACAGTGGTCATCAGCGGCAGATTACCATAAACTATTGCTTCGCCTCCTGTGAAAGCCCTAAGTTCGTGCAAGCTAAGCTCTGCTGAGAGAGTTAGCCCCTGCACCCCTAACCCAAGCAAATAGTCATACGAAATCGGGTTTAAGACATTAAAAGTATAGTCTGTAACAATTTTCTTTTCCGTAAGCCGTCTGAGCATCCTTAATTGACCGTAGGTGGAAATCAAGTAGCCCTGTATCCCTGTGATTTCTAAAGCTTTTGCCAATGCAGCTAATTTTGGCTCGTCGAATGGGCGCATTATTTTTGGCAGGGCTACATATAGTGCGGTTTTGTTCGCGTATTTTGTAATTGCTTCATAAACTTTGTTCGGGTTGAAGCTGTTTGTGGTGAAGTATGCTTTTTCTATGCCTTCTTCACAGGCTGCTGATAGCTGTTCTTCAGATGCTACTTGTACACATAGTTTGTGTTTGGTTTGGGCGTTCGCTGATAATAGTTCATTCTTCCAAATCGTGCTGTTTTCAGGCACAACAAGCGACACCCCTACAGTGGTGCGTGGCAAACTACGTTTAAAACTAGCCGTATACCGCTCCTCAAACGCCAAAACACACTCGCGTCTAAGATTATTTAGCGCACTCATTGGCAGATACAAATTATCATCAATATCTACTACCGTATCCTCACTATCCAAATTTACCTCAAATGTCGTATTTCCAAGCTTCGTCAGCTGTTCCAAGATACGCTCTCTACTCAAAGGCTGGCTCTTTGGAATCTCAGGAATCCCACCTGTTGCTTTTCCTATAATTCCATCGCGCTCAAGCGACATTTCTATCTCTTGCCCTGCTTTTATTTTGAGCTTTAGATTCAATGTTATTTTTCTCGCATCGTGCTTTGCCTCTATCTTTGCATTGTCGTTTAATGCTTTATCATACGACTTGTAAACCAGCTCTCCAGCCCGTGCAGAGCCGTTTATATATACGGTTATAGTGTCTCCAGGCTTTGCAGATTCGGTTATGTAACCACCGACATTTTCACCGATATTGGTCCATACCTCTGCGCCGTCACCCGCTACAACTTCATTTTCAATCTTTATGAGGACTTTTAGCTTTCCTGTCCTGCCTGCCCCCTTTGCAACCGATACCACTTTGCCCAAATACGTACCTGTGCTTTTGGGCGTTTTTGTACTCATCATATGGAACCCGGAGTAGTCAAAGAAGTAACCGCTCGTTGACTCGCCGCCCCTGTTAAAAATCTGCGTCACACGCTCTATATCTTCTTTTGGCACGTCATATATTCCCGCAGCGACTCTATCTAACTGTTCTCTATACGCTTTTGTCACCACTGCCACATACTCCGCACTTTTCATACGACCTTCGATTTTTAGCGTGTTTACGCCGCTTTCAGCTATTTCATGCAAATGACTTAGCGTCATTATATCTCTTGGGCTCAGCAAATAGCCCGAATCATTTTTTCTCGTGTTTTTGAAAAAATTGTAGTGCTGTCTGCATGGCTGAGCGCACTTGCCTCTGTTTGCGCTACGCTCGCCTATCATACTAGACATCAAGCATTGCCCCGAATACGACACGCACAGCGCACCATGGGCAAATACCTCAATCTCAACCCCCGACTTCTCCACTATCTGCGTAATCTCTGGCAAGCCAAGCTCTCTTGACAAAACCACACGCTCATATCCAAGTTCCTTAAGCAAAAGCACACCCGCAAGCGAATGAACCGTCATTTGGGTACTCGCATGGAGGCTGATGTCTGGCATATGCTCTTTTATGAGAGAAAACAACCCAATATCTGTAACGATAAGCGCATCCGCACCCGCTTTATACATACTCACCGCAAAATCAAAAGCCCTGTCTATTTCATCAGAGCCTCCGCCTTTGTATAATGTATTTATGGTTATGTTCGCCTTCGCACCACGCAAATGCGCATAATTTATGGCTTCCACAAGTTCCTCATTAGAAAAGTTCATAGCACCTGCACGCGCATTAAAATCACGCCCGCCAAAATAAACCGCATCCGCACCATTATTAACAGCCGCTTTTAGACTCTCAAAATTCCCCGCAGGGCTAAGTAACTCAGGGACTATCCGTTTTTGCTTAGTCTTCTTCAGCACTTCTGACATACTACTTTCTCTCCTTCGGCACTTCAAATGGCACTTGCCCTGACTGTTTTTGTGTTGTCTCTTCTAGTTTTGTTTGTTCGCTGATAGGCTCAATTGTTTGAGGCGTGCGCGCGTTCGTTGTAGTTTGTGGTTTTTGGCTTTTGGTCTGTGGCGGATTTGGCTTGTGCGTTGGTTTATACGCGGGTTTTGGTTTGTCTGTCTCTACTTTTGTTTTATCAGGCTCTGTTTTTACTTCCGCCTTCACATTCCCTTGACCTTTTTCAAGTCGCTCATTCTTCTCCTTTAATTCCGCAATCTCTTTTCTAAGTCCCACCGCTTCGCGCTCAAGCTCTTTCACCTTATCCTTTTCTTTAAACAAGTCGTCGGCTATGTTCAAAGACACAAAAAGAGTCCGCAGGCTCGGATTTATCGCACCTTCACTTTTCGCCGAGTAAATACTCTTAATCTTACGATCTATGTAGTTTGCCACCGTTTGAATATATTCAACCGACTCACCGCTTGAAAGTTCATAGACCACATTATCAATAACTACTTTAATGCGATTCATTTGCACCATAAAAATCCTCCTTATTGTATAATTGGTGCGCGATCTCGTAGCTAGTTAGCTATAAGATTGCGCACCTATCCCACTAAATACTGCCAAATATCCTATCAACCACATTCCTAGAAATCACTGACACGGAATAACCGCCATCTCTGGATATCGCATAAAACAATTCATCAAAACCATGGAAAGTATACGTCACCATGTAGCGAATAGAACCATCCGATTGAACAGTGAAATAACCATCAGTAACATATTCCAGCTGTCTCGGGAAAATATTTTCCTCAAGTATATGTCCCTCGATCTCAAGCGTCCATACGGCAGGTTCACTGCTCATATCAATCGGGTCAATATAACTATCCCAGCTCAGACCAAAAATGCTTCTATACGCACTTGAGTCCGCATCTACCACATTTGGTCTTAGCGTAACATTTTGACCCTGTCCCCTTACCCTTACAGTGTCTGCCTGTGAAATAATTACATCGGTCACTCTTCTTTGGAAAAGCCTAGTTCTATCAACATCTTCAATATGGTTCAAAACTCCTGCAGGAACTGTATATATAAACGGTTCACCCGACAGCATAAAGTATCTGTTGCCATCCTCATTTTCATAGCCCGCGTAGAAGTGAAGCACATTGCCATCAACATCTGTCAGTTTCATCATCAAAGAAGGCTCTAAAAGTCCAAAGCGCGCTAGATCCGTATTCACATCCGCATCAATTATCACGCCATTTATTATCAGCCCATTAAGCGGATTAAATACAGCACCGAATGCAAAGTTCATATCAAGTCTCATGCCTAGACCCGCACCATGGCTTATAAATTCGTCACGCATCCACGCGAAATGTTCAACTCCCGTAGGTGGTCCTGGAATGAATATAAACTCATCCTCTTGAACTCTAAACTCTATTTCATCCAGTGCTACAAGATTAATTGGAGGCAGGTCTCGGTCTAAGAAATCATTGTGGTTATAAAACATGCGACGCCCTGCCCTCACATCAATCAAGTGTACTGAGTCCATACCCTCAAGCTTAGCATAGTGGAATCTTCCATCCGGTGTTTGATTACCGACGTACAATACTTGCCTCGTGCCATCTGAAAAGTCTATCGTAACTCGAGACGCGCCCTCCAAAAGTCCGTACACCTCCAAACCAAGCATCTGCTCAGGCGATATATAACCATGATATGGAAGGTCTAAAACAGAAAATGCCGCCGTCAATACCGTTATCTGATTCAAACGGATCCCTAGGTGGTCTGCAAAGTGCCAAAGTCCGCTCTCTTCATCACGTGCAAGTCTAATATTATAGCCATTATCCATGTGCATGGCGACTACCCTTGTCTCTTCGTCTTCTTGGGCGATTAGTCGTGGCAGCTCCTGCTCAACTTCTGCATACCAATCAACACCAGGACGTATATCTAAGGTCGCAAAGTATGCACCTACCAAGACAAGCAGAGCCACAGCCATCAGAATAAGCTTTTTTGTCCTTTTGTTCATTATTTATTTCGCCTCCTAAGCCACACAACGGTGCCTGTAGCAAGAATAGTACCTGGGATAATAAATAAACTTATACCCATTATAAAGTTTATCTGAGCCATATTTGTAAATTCCAAATTACTGTCATTTACGACCTGCGCCTCAATCCATACATTCGGCAGCGCGTCCATCGCCCAGCTAAACATGTTTAGTACAAGCCATGAATTTGCACCTGTGTTTAGACCATCTTGGAGTACAGATGTTGTCCCTGTAAAGACAACTCGCGTATGTGGGGTGGAGTTCCTATCCGTAATTGCAATAGACACCGCAAAAGGTCCTGTTGGGTCATCCGCTTCACGATGCCAGCTCATTGTCTCTGGATCAAAATTATGAAAATCCTCTTTCATATAAGAATTAGGGCTAGTCAAAAGAAGCGGCTCTATAACAAGGTTCTGCCTTGTGACACCTAATGGTCTTAAAGGCATCGCAGCTAGCATAAAAATACTGAGGTCAGAGTGAATAATATCCGCTGTAATCGTATGATGTCCATACTCTATAGCCCTAAGTGCAAACGGGTTCGCTACGCCGCCTTGGAATGGTACTAAGAAGTTAGGGTCGCTCTCCAAAATAGCATTGTTCATAAAATCAATGCCAAAGTAGCTCATAAGCAACCTTATATTATCAAATTCCACCTCGTCAACGTCTATGAAAAATACCGCTTTGCCGCCTCTGTCCAAATATTCCCATATCATCTGAGTTGTAAATTCACTCCAGTCCCTTTGTGGAGTCGTTATAAACAAAGCAGACGCATCCTCAGGGATTGTGTCAATCATTGTAACATTAAGCTCCTCAAGCGTAAAATGCCAGTCAGCAAACTCTCTAGCAAATGCAGGAGATAGTGGCATTTCATCATGACCCGTTACAAAATAAATCTTGTATTCAAAACCAGATGCCACTTGCCTTATTGCATTGGTCAAAACCGACTCAAAGGTGATGCTCTCAACAACTTCTGAAAGCGTGAATATGTCGAATCTTGTCGTAACCATTTCGTGAGGGAAAATTACTCTGTGTCTACCCTCTGACTCGACTATTATACTATTCACAGGAATAGTCTGCCCAGGTCCTGCATGTCTGGCCACAAAGTCCGCATGGATAAACGGGTCAACATTCATAACATTCACCATAGGAAACGCCCTGTACGACTGCAAGAATTGCTGATATATTCCTATTTCATGCCCTGTTCTAAACAGAGTATATATAGTAACCTCACGGTCTAAATCATCAAGGATATTCTCCGAGGTCTCTGAGATGCTAAAGAGCTGATCAGGAGTCAAATCATAAAACAAGTCCAAATTCTCAACAACCATATTTACAGCAATAGTAATCGCCACCGCAAAGACTACCATAAGAGTCGATAGCGTACCAAGCCTGAGTCTTACAGTCTTGCCGCCACTCTTTTTAGTGTTGATGTCATTATCTATTTTGCTATCATTAACTTCGATAATATCTTTGTTGTTATCGTCCATTTGTATGCCTCCTTTCTACGCCCATCTTCTCTTCTCTATTACAGTTATCGCAAAAAAGCAAAACAAAATAGAGAATGTTATATAATAAACCACATCGGCAACTTCTAAAACGCCTAAAGCAAAGCTTCCAAAGCGAGTTATAAGTGATATCCATTGAAGACTTCTAATAGCAAATCCTTCATAGAAAGCGGGAGACACTACCCATATTATACCAAAAAACGATAATAGCACCGCAAGGACACCACCACTCGCCCAAACATTTTTAGTCGAGCTGTAGAATATATAACCTACAAGAGCTGTAATCAGTCCCGCAAAAATCAATCCAGCATCCCTTGTGGCAGGTATTACATTTATCATTCCGCCCATCATGAAAAACACAAATATCAGAGCAAATGAACCAATCGCAGCCACTACCTGGCTTTGAGTTGATACCGACACCAAAATGCCTATTGATATAAATGATACACCAAGGAGATAGTATCCCACATACGTGCCTATTATACGGCTAATAGGCAATTGCCCATAAGGACTTATCAAATACGGGAATATAAAAGTTATCGCAACACCGATAAGAAGCATCAAACATGCCGCCAAAAACTTCCCAAACACAATAGAGGCGGTCGTAATCGGTGCGGTATACAAAAGCTGATCTGTCTTCTGTGCAAACTCTTCTGAGAAGAGACGCATAGTAAGCATAGGTATCATAAGCATAAAAATCATTGTTGAGTTAATCAAAGTATGGAAAAACTCCGCACTGAGCTGCATAACATTTGTATTTATAAAAAATATAGCACTCGCAACAACATAGAAAAACAAAAATATATATCCCGTTATATGATTAAAGTAGTTCTTCACCTCTTTTTTAATTATCGCTATCATCGTATGCAACCTCCTCTTGCTCTGTTTCTGTACTCTCATCTTCTTGGGATGTATCTTGTAAGACATCAGCCGTTGCGACAGCGTCTAAAGACACAGCTTCTTCAAACTCAAGTCCTGCGCGCCCCGAGGATGTAGTTGCCTCTAGGAATATCTCTTCCAGGCTGGACTCAAGATTCTTCATTGAAAGAAGTGCTATGTCACTTTCAGCACAAGCTTTAAAGGCGAGTTCCCTGATGTCAGTACCCTCTTGACCCGTTATGATTATATCAACTGTTCCTTCTTCTTTTACACCTTGGTTCTCTATCTCTTCTACAAAGCTGTGCGCGCCAAGTAAGTCTTTTACACGCTCAAATGCGCCGCCTACTCTTAGCTGAATTCTATGCTGACCTGTCATGGTGCTTGTAAGTTTATCTGTCGTATCGCTCGCCACAATGCGCCCTTTGTGTATAATCATGACCCTGTCACATACCGCTGACACCTCAGGAAGTATATGGCTAGAGAGTATCATTGTATGACGTTTGCCTAGGTCTCTGATAACTTGGCGCATCTCTATAATTTGCATAGGGTCAAGTGCCACCATCGGCTCGTCCAAAATAATAGCACCCGGCGAGCCAATCATAGCTTGGCATAATCCTACCCTTTGCCTATAACCTTTTGATAAGTTTTTTGTAATGCGCTTCCTCATATCAGTTATCTTTACAAGCTCCATGAGCTCTTCTAAGTGTACCTTGCGTCCAGCTCTCTTAACCTTTTTTAAATCCGCCACAAAATTAAGATACTCCCACACTGTCATGTTGGGGTAAATCGGTGGATTGTCAGGCAAGTAACCTATTTGAGTCTTTGCCTCAATCGGACTCTCGACAATGTCGTATCCATTGATTGTCACAGAGCCCTCAGTAGGGGCTAGATATCCTGTCATCATATTTAACGTAGTAGTCTTTCCCGCACCATTCGGTCCAAGAAAACCTATAATTTCACCTTGCCCCACAGTAAAGCTCAAATCGTCAACTGCTACGATACTGCCAAACCGTTTTGTTAGATTCTTTACTTCTATCATTCGATCGCCTCCCAGTAAGGTAGGCGTAGTTTTTGACCGTGATTTTGGTCAAAAACGTCCGCCGGTTTTTGTGAGCTTTGATCACAAAAAACTTACCTTTTAAAGTTTAAATATTTTCCCAGTATAAACGCAGTGCGCTCTTTGTATCATCATAGCCAAAACCGCGAGAATTTAAAAAATTATATATCTTTTGACGCTCTTTTTTGTTGAACTCTTCTTCTGTTTCGCTTTTTATCTTTCGCTCTAATAGGCTGAGTATCTTCTCCGTTGCATCTTCCTCGTTTTCTTCGAGGCACGAATTTATTATCTCAGCGTCAATGCCGCGGCGAAAAAGTTCTTGCTTTATACGCCACTCACCATATCCTGCCTTTAATTTTTCCGCGATATATTTTTCTGCGTAGTTTGTATCGTCAAGGTAACGATGCTGTTCAAGAAAGTCTATAACCTCATGAATTAACTCCTCACTAAACTCGTATGTCTTGAGCTTTGTCACGACTTCTCGCTTAGTGCGCATAGAATACGATAAATATTTGAGTGCCAAGTTCTTAGCGTCAGTTAAAACTACGCTCTCCTTTAACTTCAAAAGCTCGTCGGGGCTTATTTCATTACCCTCTTTCAGCCCCAAAAGATACGCATCCGTCTCTAGCATCCCAAAAACAAACTCGCCATCTATGAATACAGAGCATCTATTCTTATTCTTTTTTTGTGTTTCAATCGCGGTTATTTTCATATATTATTCGTCCACTTCTTCGAGCTCTATTTCTAAATCATCCGCTGCCACTTCTTGCACAGCCTCATCTTCTGGGAACTCTTCGAGTACGATTTCATCTTCGCCTGCTGATTTTGCTTTAGCCTTAGCCTTTGATTTTTTTGGTTTTTCCTCTGTTTCTTCAATGGGTGCTACTACAGCTCCTAGTTCAGGAAGCCCAAACTCTTTACGCAAATAGTTTTCCAGCTCATTGCATAAGTCTTCATTTTCTTCTAGGTAGAGCTTCGCATTTTCACGACCTTGACCAATTCTTAGGTCATTGTAAGAATACCATGCGCCACTTTTCACAACTTGCTTCGCATCAACTGCCATGTCGAGGATATCTCCCACTCTAGAGATACCCTTGCCATACATTATGTCAAACTCACATGTCTTAAACGGCGGCGCCATCTTGTTTTTAGCTACCTTGACTTTTGTGCGGCTTCCGATCGGGGCGTCGTTTACTTTTATAGTCTCTGCCCTTCTTATATCAATCCTTACAGACGCGTAGAATTTTAGTGCCCTGCCACCCGTAGTTGTTGTAGATTCACCATAGGACATGCCACCTATCTTCTCACGTAGCTGGTTGATGAAGATAACCGTGCAGTTTGTCTTATGAACGATTCCTGTGAGCTTTCTAAGGGCTTGACTCATAAGTCTTGCTTGAAGACCCATGTGGCTTGCGCCCATGTCACCTTCAATCTCAGCACGAGGTACAAGTGCCGCTACCGAGTCAATTACGATTACGTCAATAGCCCCTGAACGAACCATTGCCTCAGCTATCTCAAGAGCCTGCTCACCATCGTCTGGTTGTGAGATATACAGCTCATCTATGTTTACGCCAAGTTTCCCCGCATATACTGGGTCAAGCGCGTGCTCCGCATCTACATAACTTGCGATACCACCCATCTTTTGCACTTGCGCTACTAAGTGAAGCGCAAGCGTCGTCTTACCCGATGATTCAGGTCCATACACTTCTATTATGCGACCCTTAGGCACGCCACCAATACCAAGTGCGATATCTAAGCTCAAAGACCCCGTAGGTATCGCAGGGACATTGCCCTTATTCGTCTCGCCGAACTTCATTATAGCACCCTTGCCAAAGTCTTTTTCTATAAGTGCTATGGCATTTGAGAGCGCCTTTTCCTTTTCTGAATCAGTTTGCGCTGCGTAGTCTACAACTGCTTTTTTCTTATCCTTCGCCATTATGTATATCCTCCTTGGGGTTTGTTTTTCTTATAAATTCGAGCTTTGTTTCCGCTACGATTATTGCTATAAAAACTATTGCCATACCTAAAATCATCTGTCCGCTGAGAGTGTCCCCTAAAATAAGCACCGCCAGGATTGTCCCAAATACTGACTCCATCGACATTATTATCGCGGCATTTACTGCAGTTGTATACTTTTGCCCAATGTTTTGAGCTAAATATGCTGCGAATGTGCAGACAAGACCTAGGTACAACAGGCTCAGAAACACCCCACCGTTCATCTGCGGAGTATCGTAGATTATCACACTCGCCAAGGTTGCAAATATCGCATTAAACGTAATCATTACAATCGTCAGATTAATCGGACTATAAATCTTGGTAAACTTATCCGTAAAGACCGTCTGAAAGGCGTAAAACACAGCGCAGATCAAAGTCAAAATTACGCCAAAAGACATCCCAAACCCGCCGTCTAGTGAGATAAGTCCGATCCCTACAATGGTTAAACCCGCACCTATATTAGCGAAGTAATCTAACTTATCCTTTATAATCACGCGCCGTATGAAAGGCGTCAGTATTACATAAACAGACGTTACAAAGGCGTT
>Ga0123355_10010262_pt1 | contig 14327 bp, 11 predicted proteins | sample TergutEmb28metaG_3_FD_89872 | JGI IMG/M metagenome (GOLD analysis project Ga0123355, IMG submission 89872) | Embiratermes neotenicus P1 segment gut microbial communities from Petit-Saut dam, French Guiana - Emb289 P1 | ecosystem: Host-associated > Arthropoda: Insects > Digestive system > Gut ...
CGAGCGCTTCTACGGGTTTTCGGCTATAGACGGGACTGTTTTCGAATTATTTTGCTATAGTATAGAAATTCCCCTTTTAAACGGCTCCGACCGAGCCGAAAATCCAGATGCTTCAACGGGTTTTCGGCGACAGGCGGGGCCGATTTAAAAGGGGAATTGCCATATAAACTGACGCACTGTTGTCATATTTTGCGTACTATAATTCCAATATATTAACAGGAGGTGGCAAATGCAAAAAACACTCAAGGAAATGGCGGGATTCATGCAAAAACTACTACCGCCGATAATACCTGAAGCAATTGAGATTGACCCCATGTTTCACAGTATCTCGAATGAAGAAGGTCTAACAAAGGGCGTACACGCATTCAGAAATTTTATGTGCCATCTCTATGACCGCATAGCGATAGACGGTAGCCCCTTCGACAAGCCAAAGAAGGAATCTCATGAGTTTTCTGACAACACAAATATCCCAACATCTTATCCATTCGTATGTCATCTCGCGGTTTTTTTGACCAACATGGGCATACACGGTACGTTAAGTGATAACCGTGATGCTATATTGCTAGGCAGCATAGAATCCTTTACTGCCGAAAATAGTGTGTCAAATACAAAAATACCCGACACACGGAAAGTCGAGTGCTTGCGGTTCCTGACGGACTGCGGCATCAGATTTGACGGGTTAGACTTAAACGGAAAGAAACCGGTTATGTTATCGCCTGCGCCATTAGTAATCTCATATCCACAAAACCCTGACATGTTGACGGGCTTAAAAGTCATTGCAACGGCCCAGCATAATATGAGCACGAAATTCGTACATGATATCCTTTTGCGGTGCGATTACAGGGTACTGGCAAATAAGAAAATAGAAATTATGCCACTATTAAGGGACTTGATAACCCCGCTGCCTGCCGATGTGCAAGAATTTATGCTTAAACTTCATCTAGATTATGCGAGCCATGGCTACAAGATTGATACCTATGTAGGCAGCAGTATCCGTTTCGAATACTTTTGCAGAAGTAAGGAGCTTTGGAGGTTCAACATATCTTTGAACAATGGTCATAACATTACCATCAAAGCAACCAATACGGATAAATACGCTGATACAGTAAAAAAATTATCCATAGGACTGCAAGAGAAAATTGCAAAGGGATACGGCTGCGGAAAAAAGATGGGCATAACTACTTCCTGCGATGGCGGATGTCGAGGGTTTCGCATATCATTGGACGATTCCTTTATGGAAATAAGCGATGTTGTAAAAACATGGATTGAAGATGAGGTGTCATGTATACAAAGCAAAAGATAAGTAAGTGAGCTATGCAAGCCAGTGTCTGGGCCATGGGTACGAACTAAATTGAGGCTATGCTTATGTATGCCGTGCACAAACGGTGTCTGAGATATTGCCTTGACAAACCGCACTCTGCTAAAATACCATTGCAGACGCTTGGCGAAACGCCTTATCTTTACGCTTATAAAATAAAAAATTGGATTTACATGGTGAGCGTGAAGGCAGGGTAGTTGTACGGAAGTATTTGAGATGAGATAGGAAGGACAAAACTACCAATGAAACCAATGACCCCAAAAGAAAGAGCAATAACCGCCCTGACCCTGCAAACCCCTGATCAAGTACCAACCTTTGAGCTAGGCTTCACCCTTGCCCCTGACATGTTCGGCATAAACCTATACCCCTCAGACCTCCACCGCGACATAATTGATCAGCTTTCTGCCGCAGACAAAGACCGCCGCCTCAACGAAGTTGCCCAAGACATAGCCACCGTGTTCGAGGCCCTGGACTACTGCATAATCCCCGGCCACTTTGGCGCAGGCTATGTTGACGGTGCAGTCATTTCCCCAGAGCGGAAATTTCTGTTCAAAAAAGTAAAAGAACTAACCGGTGGCCGCCGCCTGCTAGGCTATACCGCCGACGGAACCTTCGCCATCTCCAACAGAAGCGGTATAAGCTCCTTTGCCTACCGCATGGACAACGACCCCACAGGCCTCCACGAAGAGGCAACGCAGCGCATGGACACCGCTATCGAGCGTATTAAAAACCTCGCCGAAGCCGGTGTAGATGTTGCCTTGCTGTGTTCAGATTACTGCGATAACACTGGCCCATTCCTCCCACCGGGCAAGTTTGAAGAGTTCATTCAGCCTTACCTGGCCAAAATTATCGAGGAATGCAAAAAATCCAGCATGTACGCAATCAAGCACTCGGATGGGAATATCATGCCCATTCTAGACCAATTGGTGGATTGTAAGCCCCACGCCCTCCATTCTCTTGATCCTGCAGCTGGGGTGGATATTAAGGAAGTCAAGGCCCGGGTGGGCCATAAGGTTGCCCTTTGCGGCAATGTGCAATGCACTGCTTTGCAATCAGGCACAGACGAAGAAGTTATCGCCGGTGCACGGTATTGCCTCACTCACGGCAAGACTGGCGGCGGCTACATTTTTACCACCAGTAACCTGCCTTTTAGGGGTATCCCGCCTCATCGGTATCAGATGATTTTGGATGTCTGGAAAGAGCTGCGGGATTATGCATAGCATTTTCAGTTTTCGTTGTCGCGTTGCAAGCCAAAAATCGGTGGCTTTAAGCCGTTTTTGGCGAAGTAAGGCGGCTACGAAAACGAAAATTGCTATGTTATGACATTATCTGAACGATATTATTAGAGGTGCATACAAATGCGAAACGAGATAAGACAAGCCCTGCGAGACTATCAAAATCTTTTAGGAGAAGAAGCACTTTCTAATCAGTTGATATTTTCCAACCCATCAACCTTTTCCAACCAACCAGCCATTGACACAAAACAGCCCGAGGCATCTTCAAGCTCCCCGTCAACTAAGGCCCCTTCAAATGCCGCAACAACACCCATCCAAATCTTGCTAAGCATCGCCCTAGGCGAGATAAATGCCTACTCCCGCATAAAAAACTCCACATCCAGGAATATGACTACCGATGTCCACAACCTGGCAAAGGAGCTGCACAAAAAATATTTCATTGAAGAAAGCGCCGCAAAGGCCGCAATAGAATCTATCGCCGAGTTGCTGGGCTACACCGCCCCCACAGATAACGAAGAACCGTCAACAGGCATCCGGCCTGTCACCCAGCCTATTCTCATCAACGATTCCAAGAACATTTCCAATACAAACGCTTCCGATTGCAAGCCCACTCCTATTGCGCAACCAAGCGCCTACTCCATCGGCAGCACCGTGCTTTTCGGTGACTATACATGGCGCATCCTAGACTCAGAAGCCGGCAAGTTACTGCTTATAAGCGAAGAAATACTAGAGCAAAGAGGCTTCCACCCCTGCTATGCCGGCGTAACCTGGGAACATAGCGAGCTACGCAAGTACTTAAACGGCGATTTCCTTAACCTCTTCGCCCAAGCAGACCAGGAACTAATACTAGAAACAAAGCTAAAAAACCCCGACAACATATGGTACGGCATAAACGGCGGCAACGACACAATGGATAAAATTTTCATACTAAACCTAGAAGAAGCCGACAGATACTTCGGCAATAGCGAAGACTACCTAAAAAAAAGACGAAAAAAATTCGACAGCGGCAAATGGGTCTTCGATGACAAGGGCTGGATACTGTCCAACGCCCATGACCAAAACAGAGTGGCAAAGCTAAGCAGCGGTTTGGCTTCATTTTGGTGGCTGCGCTCACCTGGCTACAGCGACTGCACCGTAGCCTATGTCAGCACTACCGGCAATATCCCACCCAATGGCGACCGGGTTTGCATTGGCCGCGGCGGTGTGCGGCCCGCTTTATGGGTGAAGATTATACAATAAAAGAGCCCCCCACAAGGGACTGAGTTTATTGGGTAAATTAGCTTATCGATTGGTTTTCTTGACAACTGCATCGTATTAAGCCTACACTGTATACGCTATCGGTAGTATAGCCACAAGGCTTAATCTAGCCGCAAAGCACAATGCCATTACTTACAATTAGGCAGGCATACATGTCAAAAGAAAAATCCAACATAAGCAACACCCAATGGCTACAAAAAAACTTTCTAAAAAAACCCTACAGAGTCCACGGGGTTTTATTTTTGATTTTTATTATTCAGGGCTTTTTCCATGCAACCCCTACAGAAATCTTTCACGGCGTAAGGGCCATAGTCTACGGTCCGGATATTTTGGTAACCGACTACATCTATACCGGCGGCCTTGGCGCTGCCCTTGTAAATGTCGGCCTTGCCGGGCTTTTGACCTTGGCCGTTTTCGTATTAGTAAAGCACCAGCCGGTGGGCCTTACCATGGGCACTTTGGGCTTGGTTACCGGCTTCGCATTTTTTGGCAAAAACCCTTTAAACATGCTCCCGATTATTATTGGGGGCTATTTTTATAGCAAATATACCCGCACCCCATATAAAAACTGTGTCCTGCCGCCGGTACTGGCTACCTGCCTTGCTCCGGCAGTTACTGCCCTTATATATGTACAGGAAATCCCTACGGCCTTGGGCATTGCCCTTGGCATCGGTATCGGCTTTTTTATCGGCTTTATCATGAACCCCCTTGCTGCAGCGATGAAGCGCTCATACGAAGACTTTAATCTTTACAATGTGGGGTTTGCATCGGGGATTTTTGGCCTTTGTCTATATGCGATTTATCGCAATCTTGGTATTGATTTTGAACTGCTTGGCCTTTGGAGCCGCGGATACAACTTCGAGCTTGGGCTTTTTCTTGCTATTCTTTCTACCTATTTGATTGTCTGCGGATGGCTTTCTACCCATACTTTACGGCCTATTAAGGAGTTTGTTAACCCGGATGTACCGGGCCATGATTATTTTAGCGCTCACGCCGAGGAATCATATATTTCTATGGGGATTCTTGGGTTGGGCTGTCTTGTGTTTATGTTGGCGGTGCGTGGGGAATTTTCTGGCCCAGTTATCGGGGCCATACTGTCTGTGGTAGGTTTTGGCGCTTTTGGAAAGGCTCTTGCCAGCGCCTCCCCCATTGTGGGGGGTGCAATGCTTGCAGCGATGGCTAGCTGGCTTATCACCGGGACGCCTTTCAACAGCCCTGGGTTTCTTGTTGCTGCACTATTTTCTACATGTCTTTCACCTATATGTAAGCGGTACGGGGCCTTTTGGGGGATGGTTGCCGGGTTTGTTCATCTTACTCTTGCGGCCCATGTTGGGGTTTTCCATGGGGGAATGAACTTGTATAACAATGGGTTTGCAGGCGGGTTTGCGGCCATTATGCTGCTTCCGATTATACGGTTCTTTGTAAAGGAGAAGGCATGAGTATGCGGATTGACGAGGGGAATCCCTGGTGGGATACCAATATGGATGGCGAGCATGATAAGTGGGACGATGAGCATATTCATATAACAGCATCCGAGCTAGCGTGCAGCCAAGCAGCTGAGCAGGATGTCTGGCACATTCATACCGCCCGTGAGACACTTAAGCAATACTTCGGCTACGATAACTTCCGGCCCGGCCAAGAGGAATTAATCTGTAACATCCTCTCCGGTAAAGATGCCCTAGGAATAATGCCCACCGGCGCAGGTAAGTCCATGTGCTTCCAAATCCCAGCCCTTATGATGGAGGGCCTCACTCTTGTAATCTCCCCCCTAATCTCCCTGATGAAAGACCAAGTAAACGCTCTAACCCAATCCGGCATAGGTGCGGCATTTATCAATTCTTCACTAACAGAGCGGCAAATCGCCAAAGCATACTCCAACGCAGAAAAAGGCGATTACAAGTTGATATATGTAGCCCCAGAAAGACTCACTACCTATGATTTCATAGCCTTTGCCCGGTCAGCCAAGATAAGTATGCTGACGGTAGACGAGGCTCACTGCATATCCCAATGGGGCCAGGACTTCCGGCCAAGCTATGCCAAAATCCCAGAGTTCGTTGCCCAGCTTTACACCCGTCCTGTGGTCTCCGCATTTACCGCCACCGCAACCCCCATCGTCAAAGAAGACATCCTCCACCAGCTTAAGCTCAACGATCCTAAAGTCCTAGTATCCGGCTTCGACAGACAAAATCTATATTTTGAAGTACAAAAACCAGACAACCGCCTAACCGCCTTGCTAAATTTCCTCCATGATAAAAAAGACCGCAGCGGCATCATCTACTGCAACACCCGTGCAGCAGTGGAGGAAATATGCATAAAACTACAACAAGCAGGCCTATCAGCATCCCGCTATCACGCAGGCCTTTCCGACAACGAGCGCCACACCAACCAGGAAGATTTCCTGCACGACAGAGTGCAAATCATGGTGGCAACCAATGCCTTTGGCATGGGCATTGATAAATCCAATGTATCCTTTGTAGTACACTACAACATGCCAATGAATCTAGAAGCCTACTACCAAGAAGCAGGCCGGGCAGGCAGGGACGGCAGCCCCGCCGATTGCCTGTTGCTATACAACGGCCAAGATGTACATACCAACCTATGGATGATAGATAACCCAAGGGATATAGAGTATCCAGACCCTCAAACAGAAAACGCCCTAAAAGAGCGTGACCGCGCCCGCTTAAAGGAAATGACCTTCTACAGCACCACCAAAGGCTGCCTGCGAGGCTACATACTAAAATACTTTGGCGAACGCCCACAAAACTACTGCGGCAACTGCATAAACTGCAACAGCCACTTCGAAGAGGTGGACGTAACCCTAGATGCCAAGAAAATAATCTCCTGCGTAGCCCGTATGAAGGAACGCTACGGGGTAGCTATGATAATAGATACCCTACGAGGCTCCAAAAACGAAAAGATATTACGCCTTGGCCTAAACCAGCTCTCCACCTACGGAATCAGCGAAAAATCCGCAAAACAGCTGCGGGATATCATAGACCACCTGCTGCTAAACGGCGGACTATACAAAACCGATGACCAATACCCGGTAATAAGGCTAGGCCCTAAAGCCGCAGATATCCTGCAAGGCGACGAGCCCGTGAATATGAAACTGGTCATGGAAGAACTTGAACCAAAAGCCACAGGAAGAGGAACAACCAAATCCTCAACAAGGACAGCGGCAAAAGTCTCTGGAAAAGCATCAATTGATGATTCCTTCCCGCAAACTACCAACAAAAAAACCTCTTCCAAACAGGAGAGGCAAGAAAGAATACCTAATTTCGAATTATTCGAGCGTTTGAAGGAGCTACGCCTAACCATATCCCAAGAGCAGAGAGTCCCGGCCTTTGTAATCCTACACGACAGCTCTCTAACCGACATGTGCATAAAAATGCCCAAAACCTTAGATGATCTTCTTAAGGTTTCGGGCATAGGCAGAGTCAAGGCCGAAAAATTTGGCCAGCGGTTTTTGCAGGTTATAGCTGCATATCTTGAGTAAAAGCAATCGTCTCATATATCGCATCTACAATCTAATCATAAATATAAACATGCCCATTACTATAATAGGCATTTGCTATCCCAAAGACATTTGAAAAAAACTGTATTGGAACATGCAATTGATAATCAATAACAACGGTTGGCAAACCATAGATAGTAATAAATTCTCCATTCACTTCAAAGCTCTCAGACCCATCGGTTAGTATAATGCGCCCATTTTTTCCATAGAGAGTGAGAGAGATGCTCACGTGCTCACCTTCAGATGCAAGAATAACTCCATTTTTACTACACTCATTACTGATTTCCTCCACTGCGAATTGGATGGATATATCAGCTCCAAGTTCCTCAGCAATCACCCTGAGAGGGACATGTGTCGGAGTGCCGCTCTCTCCTACTGTTTGAAATGACACTCCATAGAGCCCGCGGTTGTTCACAACAATTTCATAATCTGCCCAATCTGATAAAAGCACATCTGAATCATCCACACCACAATTAGCATACAGCACATATGATGTATAAATATTACTACAGGCGGCCATCAATAATAGCAGCCCAATAAAAATAGCAGACATCGCAAGTGTTCTCAAGCATATCAGCTCCCTCAATGTCAGTGTCATATCCGGAATTATATACAATGCTCAGATTATTGTCAATATCTTCCCTGGCTTATAGATTGAAAAAAAAAAAACAAAAAGCCTTGACACGTGTCGATAATTGCATTATTGTGGAAATACCATAAAAGCTAATCTTCTGCAGGTATACGCGCGGCCTGTACGAGATCAGCTTTAATGCTAAGTGCAAACAGTATATAAAGGAGGCATATACAATGCTAAAGAAATTTATGGTTTTGTTTGTGATCATGTTAATTTGGGGAATAGGTATTTCGGCTGTGGCAAGCTCCAAATATGACGCAGACATTGAATCCGTCTTTACACTTGAGAATCTCGGTATTGAAGTGGACATTGGTATCAATACGGATGTTCGCGACAATGCAAGCGCTGACGGCTATAATCAGCAAGATATTATAGCTATACCCCAGTTACGCAGAGCATCACAAAGCAACCCTGTTACTATTTCATCAGAGTCCGATGTAAGGGTGTTGCTTGATGCATTAGCGATAATCTTTGAACTCACTGACAGCTCAGTGTATGTTGCTGGAGACATTATTGATGCACTCGAAGAGGCTGAGCTCCGAGAATACTGGAGCCAAGGAATTAGAGATCTTCTTCGAGATGAGAATGAACGTGCAATGTCTGAACTTGCGATGAGGTACTCTGCGGAGGAACTTTATGAGATGATGTTCTCCACGCGGCGGGTTGATATTCCGCTAATGACATTGCATACAGGACAAGTGTGGGTATCTCAAGCCTGGCTATTAGGTGCTGGTCAAGAAGCATCCTTTTCTCTTGAGACAATTCTTGATTTTAGTGCCCACTCAAACTTTGGCATAATAGAAGCTGGAAGCCGTCTAGCGTGGGGCAATACCTTCTTTCCTGTTCACAACGTGCAAACAGTCTTGAATCAATGGCGATTGCATCATTTTGTCATCATAACTCGAGGTTATGGCGACCAAGGGGTTGCCCTCCGTAGCCCGCCTAACGGACATAATACTACCACCCGAGTACGCGGCACGATATGGCTTCATCCGCCTTTTTGACATGTAGTTCAGGCTAACATCAATATATCATTTAAACTGCATTGTCATATTGAAAACTAATTATGCCAAAAAGGGGCTTGTCACCGGAATCATCAAAAACCGTGACAGCCCCTTTTTGGTGAAAAAGCGCGCGATAGTAAACCTAGAGCCTGTTGCCACTACCGCCAATAGGCCCTAGCGAAGCTTACCTACAGCACCCGCCGTGCAGTAACAAAAGTACGAGTAAAATAAGCACTATGCAAGTTGCTTACAATTACACCACCGGTGCGAGTAGAGGAAGAATGTATAAACTGCCCTCCTCCGATATACAACCCAACATGGGAAACTGTGCGCCCTCCAGCAGTAGCAAAGAACACAAGATCACCGGCCTGGATATTGGCACGGGAAACATACACACCGCTGGAAGCCATGTCCCGAGACCTGCGAGGCAGTGTAACCCCAAAGGGCCGCAGCACGTAAATCACAAAACCAGAGCAGTCAAAAGAGCTAGGCCCATTGCCGCCCCAGCGGTAAGGTGTACCAATATACCGCAGCGCCCTTGCAATAATTTCGTCAATAACGCTGTCGCTTACGGTGCTTGTGGTAGTACGGGCCGGGGGTACTTCCAAAAGATCGGCCACATCCAGGTGATGCCTTTCGATAAAGGCCAGTTCCCCTTCATATATAACGCCGTACCAATTTCCGTAATATGATACAATCGTAAAAGAATCTTCATAGGCGGCCATGCTTATTGGCGTGCCATAGTAGGTATCTGCTAAGTCGTAAATCCAGGCAAAGGGGGCAGTTAGTATGCCAGTCGTGCTGTAAAAGCTCACCCACTCACGTGCGATATACCCGTATCCGATATCCGGGAATACAGCCCGGAGAAAGTCGCCGTATGCGCCAACAACGTTCAAAGTTGTGCCTCTGGGTACAGTGGTTATGCGGTTATAGTTGTTAATCTCTGGTGTAGAGCGTACATTTACCGTGGAACCTGTCACGGTTACATAAGTGTCGGCGTACACTGTCTGGCCCATAAAAATAAATAGGCACAGCACCAATACCCCCGCTGCTATAAAGCGCAATGCATTGTTCTTGAACACATGTTTAATCATATGTATCCTCCAATAAATATTAATAAACTATTAATAAACTATTAAGTTGATTATAATATGGTGCGCGTTTTTGTCAAGAAATTTTATTTTTGTTATTAATCTGTTATGGAAAACAACCATATTGCGGTGTTATTGTCGTATAATGTATACGATTGACGGCTGCACTCATTTCGATGAGAATATAGTCAATGATATGGGTCAGTGATGTAATTTTATATGAGCTCATGTGATGAAGTATCTAATGTGCATATTCTTCGCCAAAAAGTATTACAATTAATATGAAGCTATATCCGGTGCTGCACAACTCAAGACGCCAATAGCTTCCAAAGGACGTGAAAATTTGCAGTATTTATTTTTAATGCTGACAGGTATTGCACTTGGGGCAGCTAACATCGTGCCGGGGATAAGCGGGGCCACCCTTGCGGTTATTTTTCGGATATATGACCGGCTTATTGCATCCATCAATGCCCTGTTTACCGACACTAAGAAGTCCCTGCTTTTTCTTGTGCCGGTAGGCATTGGCATGGTTATTGGGATACTTGCAGTTGGAACACTACTTTCCGGGCTGTTTAGGCAGTTTTCCTTCCAGACAAGTGCGCTTATTGCAGGGCTGGTGGCCGGAGGCATTCCTTTTATATACCGGCAGGCCATTTCCAAGGATAAGGAGAAACCGCTGTATACTTATTCCGATGATGACGGCAATGTGCCGGTGTATCATGCCGGACATAAACTCGGCGGCAAGCCTCTATATTACGTAGTCGCTGTTATAGCAGCTATTGTGATAATTTTACTGGCCCTGGTTGTGCCAACACCAACGGTGGAAGCGGCGGAATTTAACCTAGGCCTTGCCGTACTGCTGTTTGTGGGTGGCCTTACGGCTGCCGCGGCCTTGGTTATCCCCGGTGTAAGCGGTGCAATGGTTATGATGCTCTTTGGGCTTTTACCTACGGTTATGGATACTATTGCCCATGTTACCGATTATTTGCGCGCACCCTCCGAGTTTGAACGCCTTGTTCCTATTATGCAGGTAGGCATACCCTTGGGGCTTGGCATTGTAGCGGGGATATTGCTGGCATCAAAATTGATTGCAATATTGCTTAAACGATATTTTAGCATCACATATTTTGCCATCCTTGGCATGGTTATTGGCACAATCTTTGCTGTGTTCAGCGACCCGGATACCTATTACAATGTTGATAGAATGACGGCTGGGTTAATCATTGCCGGGATAATCGCGTTTATTGTCGGGGCGGTAGTTGCGCTTATGTTTGGCAACCGGCCTGTGGCGGATAATACTGAGCAGTGAGTCAAACGCTCTGGAAATCCTGCATCCCTAAGGCAAAATAAAATATCTCACGCATATTTGCGCATAAACTTCACATAATAAAAGCATACCAAGGTGTATGCTTTTTTTAATGCAGGTAATTACTATATACTTGAAAATCAGCTCAAGCTTCGTCAGAAAGGATGACATACGATGACCATAAAAAAAATGTTTTATTTATTTTCCACAGTAGCCCTTATTGCCATAATGTCCGGCTGCGGCAGTTACGCAGATTATCACCGTGAAGGCAGCATAAACCCGCCATCCCGCCTCCCATACGAGCGCAGGATTAGCCGCCGCAGCATTGCCCGTGACACAGTGCGCCAAAGGCACACGCCCCAACCAGCCATCCGGCAGCCATCAGCAACACACAATGAAATATGGATGGAGCCCAATAACTTCGGACTTAATCCAACAGGCACAATCCCAACCCACCCACCATCGCCTGAATCACCTGCCCCTGCAGCCAATAACACAGGGGAGCCAGCCCCAAGCAGTAATAATGCATACAGTCAAATCCCGGGCACAAGCCCCGTTGTAAGATACCAACTGTCAACCCATACAACAGAGTTTGACGCCAAAGACAAAAACCGCACCACCAATATCACCAATGCCAGCAACACAATCAATGGCCACATCGTCCAGCCGGGAGAGATCTTCTCCTACAACCAGACAGTAGGCCCCACAATAGAAAGACGAGGCTACAAAAAAGGCATAATATTTGTAGATGGCGAAAAAAAGGAAGGCTTCGGAGGCGGTGTATGCCAAGTATCCACCACCCTCAGCATAGCAGCTGATAATGCAGGCATGACTATTACCGAGCGGCATGATCATTCCCGGCCAGTGTCGTATGCCAAAGAGGGGGATGAAGCGGCTACTTCTTATGGCGGTATTGATTTTAAATTTAAGAATGAGAAGTCATTTCCTGTTGTGATACACAGCTCTGTCAAAGGTGGTAGTATTACGGTTACTATAAGCGAGGCATGATGATACCCCGTGCGGCCATCTACATTCCCGTACGAGTTAGATTAGCATAAGAAAGAGGCATAAAAAAGGGGCTGTTCTGTGGAGCAGCCCCTAGTGTTTTTGTTTAAAGTTTTACGCAAATAACTGAGTCCAGCGTCCTCTAAAGAACCCGACACCTATCTGGGTACGTTGTGGCGTCAAAATAGCTTCCCTATGGGGTGGAGAGTCCATCCATGCGGCCACTACTTCTTCAGGTGTCTGCTGCCAGAGGGCAATATTCTCGGCAAGCACCGTGGCATTGAACACATAGCGGGGTGCATTGGTAAAGTGTCCGTAGATGGGGTGAGTGTGTTCGAAATAGTTCAGATCGGCCATGCTATGGGATATAAATCTGGCGGACATCATCATAGCGTCGTTTAGGCTTAAGGGCGCTAGACCATAGTTTGCCCTTTCGATATTGGTAAGCCGTATCACTTCCAATTCAAAGGCATTGGCCCCACCCAGGCTGATGTATTCGGCTATCCACTGGTCAATCTGTTGCTGTGTAAGCCGCTCGTTGGGCAGTTGTATTGATGACTCAGGAATATCGCGAGGATGCTCCCCTGCTTCGCGTTCCGTAAATACCATTGTCCATAGGTTGTCAAAAGACCCTTGTCCGGTGCTTACATTGATGGCCCCTACGCCTGCGTGTACATAGTTAGGGTTTAGCATTGTCGCCCTACGGTCGGGCATATTAAGCCATGCTGCAATAACGGCTTCTGCATTGGGATGCCAGCGTGAAAAAACCGCATCTGCCCTGGCCGTGGTAGAGAAGCCGAATAAATCCTCTTGTATCCTTTCAAAGGCCCCATACACGGGGTGTGTATCGCTAAAGTAACCAAGATCCAACATGCTCTGCGATTTAAACCTAGCAGTCCGCATAAGCCTAGGCTCGGGGTTCAATGGCGCAAGGCCGTTCTCTGCCCGGAAGTCATTTACCAGGTTAAGCAATTGAATCTCTAAACTATTGGCCCCGGCTGCGTTGTACCGTTCTATCCAGATGCCTAGCTCCATCTGTGTAAGGTGGCGGTTGGGGATTGTTATCTGAGGCAGCAGAGGTGGTGCGGGAGATGGCGATGGAGGTGTTGTTGGCGTAGGTGAGGGAATTGGCGAAGGTTGTGGAGACGGTGTAGGCGATGGGATTGGTGAAGGCTGTGGAGACGGTGTAAGCGATGGGATTGGTGAAGGCTGTGGAGACAGTGTAGGCGGTGGGGTTGGTGAAGGCTGTGGAGACGGTGTAGGCGATGGGGTTGGCGAAGTTTGCGGAGACGGTGTAGGCGAAGCAATAGGCAACGGCGATGGCGTGGGCTCCGGCGAGGGTGAAACCACGGGCTGTGGCGAGGTTTCAGGTTGTGGCGTCGGGGATACATCCGGCTGTGGTGTTTGCATAGGATCTGGGTCGGGTTGTGTGTGGTCTGGTGCGGGGGTAGGTGTTGGTGTGGGGGTAGGCGATGGAATTAAATGCGGCGGCATCCATGGCAAGTAAGTTGGGGGAGGTGTCCACCACGACGAGGGAGGAGACGTTGGCGTTGGAGGGGGTATCCATGGTGCAGGAGTAGGGGTTGGCGTAGGCGCGGGGAAAGGTGCTAGAGCGCTTGATATCCACGCAACTCTGCTTACGCTATCCCAATGGGCAGTACCCCCCACAGCTTCTGCAATAGCTCTCAGCGGCAGCATTACCCTATTATTTATCATCTGTTGGGGTACATCCGGTGGGATGATTATGTTGTTAACAACAAATTCGTTGCTATCTACCGGCACAACCACCACGGTATGGTAGCTTGCAAGCCTTGCAATACGGGTTGTGGCGCACCAAGTTACATAGAAGCCCATGTGCTCGAACACGCCTCTAACAGGAACAAGGACACGATCGTTTACTATTATCGGCCCTTGGTCTTCAAAATGTATTTGTTGTCCGTCGATAATCAATATTATCGGTTGC
>Ga0123355_10010263_pt1 | contig 14326 bp, 12 predicted proteins | sample TergutEmb28metaG_3_FD_89872 | JGI IMG/M metagenome (GOLD analysis project Ga0123355, IMG submission 89872) | Embiratermes neotenicus P1 segment gut microbial communities from Petit-Saut dam, French Guiana - Emb289 P1 | ecosystem: Host-associated > Arthropoda: Insects > Digestive system > Gut ...
AAATAGTTTGTGTCCTAAGCCTTCAACTCTGCAAGTCAAATGTCTAACAGTTGCGTGTGTTGCTGTCATGTCGTCAGTGGCAGAGCGTGAGTCTCTACCTAAGTACACTTTCATGTCAAACGTATACCCTGATTCGTCACAGAGTTTGTAAATTTTGATGCCAAAACATTTTCTTTTCTTGGGAATGTACTGCCTGAAAATAGCCCTGCCCTGGAATTTTACAATTACCTCGTCCACGATCAAATGCTCCGAGGGATTGTAGAATTTAGGGTATGCCTGATTCAGGGTGTCGAAATTATCCCTATTTTCCATAGTCTGTCATATTCCCCGCTTGGGTCGGGTCTCCGTGAATTGTCCGCAAAGTGTAAAAACCGCAGTATGTGTAAAAATTTGTCTCGTGTCATAGTCTCGCCGTAAAACGGAGTGTGCATCTGTTTGAGTCTAGAACAGTAGTCATGCAGCGTGTCTTTCACGATGTGTCCCATCTGCAAAGCTAAGGCAGTGAATGTCATTATGTCAGGCAACCTAGTGTCAGAGAGTCGGCGGCTAGGTCCGGCTTGTCTGTCCAAGTGTTGCGGGTAGTGTAAGTTTGTCTGTTCCACCAGCAGCGAAAAAAATTCTGTGAAAAACAGCATCAACACATCCGGTGGTGAGCTGTCTTTGTTGATATATGGATCCTCACTGTTTTTCAAGCCTTTTGCTGGAAAAACAAACGGGTGGATTTTTATGTTCCTTCCTTGAGGTGGTCCCCAGGTTGGTGATCCTCCACCACTTGTTGTAGCTCGGTGCTCGTCTTCTTGTGCTGAGGCTTCCTGTTCTTCTTCGGATTCAGAAAATTCATCTTCTAAATCTCTAGCCTCAGCACCTGATTCGCAGTCTGTGTCAGCAACCAGAATTTCACTTATATCAGGGTCATCCAGCTTGATTTTCTTAGTCGCCATCGCAAAATATACTTCACAGTTACTCCTTCAGACTGTTCTGTAAAACTGCTGCCACTGGTTGAATAACGTGCCTTGTTCACATAGGGCACAGATCATGACATAGGGTGAGCTTATAGGGTGAGAGCAAAACAGATCTAAAGCCAAGATTTGAATGCGGGGTAAAATTCCGCTAGTCAAGGGTTTCCACGTCATTTTCACCAACTTTCACGACTGTGTGTTGCACATTAGAGCCCCACGGTCCCTTCAGAGGGTCCCAGAACTACAACAGGCACGCCTGTGAGCCCTTCTGTAGCTGTAAACGTCGATTTTCGTGCATATCTCCAGTTTTTGTGTGTACGCCACTGAAAAAATTTCAGTTGGTCATTCATATTTCACTGTTGAATAAACAGACCTACATTCTGCTACAGATAGACAGAGAAGGGAGCTGTGTTCTAAAATTAGAACTGTTGCTGCAGACATGCATATACTGCAGAGGCGAGATGAAAAAAAGGCATGCAGTTTGGGTCGCGTATCGCTTGGAGGTGGAGAAATCTCACACACGATGCAGCCTTGACATTCCCAAGCAACCTAAGACTTATAAAATTTAGCTGTGTAACATGCAAGGGTGAACAAAGTCCTTCCAAATTCGACACATATTCTCGTCAACTTAAGTCGACATTCGGTTGTCAGCCCGATTTAAATACCCTATCTGCGCGTCGACGTAAGTCGACAATCGTCGCCAAAAGGTTAACCTTACAAGTTCCCTAGGAATTCCAAACTCAGTGAGAATCTTATATAAAACCTACCTCCTAACTGAACCATAATCTTTCTTGAAGTCTATAAAGAACTGATGAACTTCATTTTATTCTCATTTTTTCTCAAGTATTTGGCGAATGCAGAGTATATGATCAATAGTCAACCTGTTGCGTCGAAAGCCACACTGTTGATCCCCGATAATTTCCTTCGCATATGGAATTAACCTTGATAGCAGGATTTTGGATAAAATTTTGTAAGTGGTTGGCAAGAGTGATATGCCTCTATAATTATTGCAATCTGTTTTATCCCCTTCTTATGAATAGGTACTATGATCGACTCCTTCCACTCTTCAGTCAGTTGCTTCTTCTTCCAAATAGAAGTAATAAGTTTATGAATCTCCAAGAAAATTGTTCTACCCCCTGCTTTAAACAGTTCTGCCTGTATTTGATCAATACCTGGCGATTTGTGACTTTTTAGCTTGTCGATAGCCAGCTCAACCTCAGAGGCATTGGGCTCAGGTACTAGTGGTTCTACTGTGTGTATTTCTGCCTGCCCAACATCCTTAACCCCATGCACGTTGAATAGCTGGGAGAAATATTTCCTCCACCTAGCCACAATACTGTGGGAGTCTGCCACCGAGTCACCTTTCTCATCCTTTACTATATTACATCTAGCGTGTTACTCATTCTTAAAGTAACTGATGATCCTACACAAGTCCCTAAAGTTTTGGATCTTACTGTTAGTTTCAAGTTCCTCAATTTTAGCTCTCAGATGTGAGGAGAAATCTTTCGTCTGTGTACTGGCACCATATTTCCGGCTATTCCAGTGACATCTTAGCGCCCCATTAACATTAGCATCCCAGGCACCTGCCTGCTGGCTAGCTCGTCCCTTAGTTCGGCTCCACATTTACAGTTGTTTGGACAAGGCAACCGGCTTTGTCAGACGTTTCAGAAAAAGCCGATTACCTTGTCCAAACAATGTATATGTAGAGCCGAACTAAGGGACGAGCCAGCCAGCAGGCAGGTGCCTGGGATGCGAACGTTAATGGGGCGCTAAGATGTCACTGGAATAGCCGGAAACATGGTGCCAGTACACACGCGAAAGATTTTTCCTAGCGTTATCCACAATTTGGGCATGTGCTCTCAAACAGCTTCGCCAGTTCTCGTCGGCCGAAAATACAAATAAAAAAAATAGATGTTTGTAGAGGCGCCATATTATTACCCCGTCCGGAGCGTCTGAGTGCCTCTGCATGGACCTATGCGCGTAGTGTCCTAGACCTACTGAGGCCTGTGCTTTGATTGCACATTGTGCACCAATAATAGCGTCTCTGAACAACGTAGCTGTCACAGGAGCTCCCTCACATAGAGAGTCTGCATAAACTAGGGTTTCATACAATGAACTTGAAGTGTTGACCTCCATTTTCCAAGAAGGAATGTCACAGTTCTAAGGCATTTCTCAACACATGACAGAGCCCTGTTATCAACCATACACTCAATACAGTTTCTAGAACAAATCTCGAGAAGATTATTTTGTGTGCTCTTTCACTGTCTTACATAAAGTAACCGTGTTTTTCCGCTGTTAATTTTCTCAAGAAAGCAGCAGAAATACAGCAGTAGGAATTTGTTATTTCTCCTGAAAACTTAGACCCTGTGATTTTGGACACATTCAGTGCACCTGGACTCTTGACTTTTAGGTCATGCAAAGGAAAACCGTTGCAGGGGAAATTTTGCCCATCCACGTGTGGCTTTGCATGTACATGCATACATCCGTACGTGCATACGTATATACGAACATACATTCATTTCGTAGATCCAAAAACTTTTCTTAAAGCAGCCGTATATGAAGCAAGTGACAACAGTAAAATGCGCAAACAAAGCAAGACAAATAACAACACACACTAAATTACAACAATTTGCAAATGTTGTTTTTCGAGATTTCTCTAAAGAAAGAGCATTAATGACCCGTGGCATTGGAAACATCACTTTGCAAAGGTACTAAACCTGCCGCTCATCGATAGTTGTATTGAACTGCCGACAGAATGCACGGCCTGAATACGACGGATGATCTGTGGATGTCGCATAGAGTGTGTACATGCGCTTGTGGTTACGAAATGTGTATTTGGTAAATTTCATTTTTGTTTTCTGTGCATTGCATGCTTCTTTGTGGTGAACAAAATTACAGTAATATATAATATGTGTTTCGTGTGTTCTGTGCGTTGTTCTGCCACTGACCTTGATACTTTTGGAATTTGCAATCTGCAAAGGTACGTATTATTTCATCTCATCTTTATTTATTCAAGGTGATCCATTTCAGGTTAATAAAAAAAACCTGTGGATATACAGGATGTTTCAGGAGGAATAGTAAATGTTTTAGGATGTGGTAGTATGGACTACTCGGAGTAAATAAGTTCATATAAACATGTGTCCAATTTTCAATGGGTTTGGAGATACAGCTGTTCGAATGTTACGCATAAAAAGCGCTACAAAAGATATGAAGGAAAGACAAATGACGTATTGATTGCATTTATTTTTTATGTAAATGATCTCAATAATTTGCAACAGTTCAGAGTAAGTGTTCAAAAATCCCACCATCGACTTCAGTGTACTTTTCAACCCTCTTGGCAGTAGTACATGTAGCTCTCCTGAGGTCGTCTTGGCGTTCTTGCTTTGTGAGGGTAGCACTATTCATAATGCGAGCGACCAATTCGTCTCTTGTGTTTACTTTATCTTTGTAGACTTTGATTTTCATCCATCTCCACAGACAAAAATCAGATCTGTATGCACCAACTTCAAACAGCTGTATCTTTACACCCATTGAAAATTGGACACCTGTTTATATGAAATTATTTACTCGGAATAGTCCATACTGCCACCTCCTAAAATATTTACTATTCCTCCTGAAACACTCTGTATAATACTTCCATCAAGCATCACTCCCACATAACAATATAATAGATTCAGAAGAGAGAGAAAAACTTTAATGCCCAAGTAATTCGTCATACAGATTTCAGAATTACACAAAGCATAACACCTTCACCTCATCATCATTGTTTATATATGTCTAGGTAAAGTTTCAATACACAAGATATACATAAAAAATATAAGTTACAGAGCACAAGTACAATATTAATTTTTCAATGCTAATAGGACTATACTCCAATACATGGTAATCAAGCCAATATTCAAATGGCAATACATAAAAGTACAACACTTAAAAGAACCAAGTGCTTGTAAACATGAAATTTAAATAATTTCAATAATTGATATCCACCAATTGGTGGTTATGTAAGTCTTAAAACTTCCAGTACATTTGTTTTGAAAAAAAATTCTTCTACAGAGTAAAAACAGTGTCAGAGTGAAAAGTTTTTTAAACTGATTTTGAAGCTTTTTGGTTGTCAATTTTATCTTTAATGCATGAAGGGAGACTGTTATAAACCTTTATTCCTAAATATGATATTCCTATTAGATCCTTAGATAAATTAGGTATGGGTGGATGAAAATTGTTAAGCTGTCTGGTATTTTTATATTAGATCCTTAGATAAATTAGGTATGGGTGGATGAAAATTGTTAAGCTGTCTGGTATTTTTATTATGGATTTCTGAATTTGTTGTGAACTGGTGTTTATTATTGATTACAAAAATCACTAAAGAGAGTATATTTTGAGATGCTGAAGGCGATATTTTTAGTTCCCTAAATAAGTTCCTACATGATTCTTTCTTTCTACAGTCCATCAAAATATGAATTATGTACTTCTGCATTCTAAAAACTTAAGCACCGTGAGCTGAATTACCCTGAAGGGGTAAACCATAAGTCATGATTGAATGAAAATATGAGTAGTATATGATGTACAAAATATTAAACGATACATAAGGTTTAATAGATCTCAATATATAACAGGCTGTACTCAATTTCAGATGTGCCCAACATGGTCTTTCCAATAAATAATATCACGTGTATATATATATATATATATATATATATATCATTAACTTTAATCTCACTCATATTGTGATTTGAATATCATCACAATTAGTAATAGTATTAGTTAAAGGTTTACTGGTACCTTTAAATTGCATGTAATATGTTTTATTAAGGTTTAGGGAAAGTGAATTTGCCAGAAACCATTCACTTATACTGTTAAGAAACAGAATTTAGCTTGCTCTGAAAGTCATTTAAATTTGGATCTGCTCTCAAAATGCTAGTATCATCAGCAAACAACACTGGAATTGAAGAATTGTTTATAGTTCTCAGCAGATCATTTGTGTACAATAGGAACAACAAATATGAATTTACCTTCATGTTCTTGATGATTTATCTTGTTTGTATTATACCATTTAGTTAAAGAGTCAGGAAGAAATGTGGACAATTTCACTTTCATGGAGAAAGGGAAATGTGAACAAAAATACCTCAGATGAGCTCAGGTCTTTTCTGTACCCTTCTGATAATGAAGATGACTTGGACTTAGATCATGGGTCTGTAACTCATGGTCCACCAGATTGTACTGTGCGGCCAGCAACCACATTTGTAAATGATAAAATGTGTTTTACAAATATCGTACACAATGTGTAAAACACATTTTAAGAGACATTTTTACGTACCCCAATTCTATAGTCGCACTTCACAACTTTTAGAAAAATGTTTTAACTAGATGTATTCTACGAATGTAAACACGATGGGATCCCAAAGTGTTCACAGTATCTGCTAACACAAATGTTAATATAGGCCTGAGGATGATTAAGTCTAGTTGAAACATGTAGCCTGATATTACCTTAAATAATAAAGTGATTGTGCTGACGGTCATTATATAGTATTATATTACAGAGAATGGTATTTTAGAACTTTCTGTCATTTGGTTGACACACCTGTGATTAATGCCTGGCTGCTGTACCAGCAAGTGTATGCTAATGTAGAAGCAAAGAAACTGAGTCAGAAAGCATTCAGAGTTGGAAAGTCTATGCAACTTAGGACCACAATATGCAGAAAGAGGCAGACCACAAAGTTCCAACCTAATTGAGGAACTAAGAAAGACATCCAAAAGTTCTTCTCCTCCCACACGGAATGGTTGAACTGATTCACACTATCACTGGCCTTCATGGAAGGACAAGAGAACTACATGCAAACACGCAGACTGTAAGGGCAACACATACATTTAGTGTGAAAATTTAAAGTGGATCAGTGCCTTGTTTAAAAAATTTTCACTTCAATTAATGTATAAATGTTAGGAAAAATAATGTTAATTGTTTATTCTACTATTTTTATAACTTTGGCATGACATCACCCCTAATGTGCACCTTGCACAGTGCAATTTAATACAAATATGATAATATCAAAAAGAAAAAGGAATTTTTAAATTATTGTTTTAGGTTATGTGCAACATTATCTGCACCAACAAATTATAAAACATCAAAGAAAAAAAAGTGCCTGGAAGGGTCAGAATGCTAATATCTGCTAAAGTGACAGTGCAATGTAAACCGGGCCAATTTGCAGAAGAACAAGACATCACGTACAGTTACCACCTGCTTTCTGTGACTTAACACAGGACTGAGCATCTGTATCCTAGTCCAGCATTGGTAAGGCCTTTCGTGTCACGTTTCTTTTCAGCAGGAGGTAGTATTTTCCTATACTTGGTGACATGATTAAAGGTACCTTCTATTCTAGTACAGTGAATTCTCATAACAAAAACAGAATGAAATTTCAATATGCCATTTTTATGTGCCCAGCCAATTTAGTATACAACACTGTTTATAACAAAAAAATCACTTTCAGGAACAGTAATGTGGCAAAGACTTCAGTTTAACACAATAAAAATCCATACCGCCAAGAAAAGCATCTAGTGAATATAATGAAATAGTAAAAGAATATGTCACATTGACGAAATTCTCCGCCTCATTTGCGCAACAAGAGACGGAAAACAGGGAAAGGAGTTACGAAGAACTGTTACCATATGCTCATTACAAGGAACTAAATGTACGTACAGAGTTGTCACAGCCATGGTATTTTGAGGCATACATCCCATGAATAAAATCCGAACAGAGCAATCCATTTTCTGTCTCAGCCGCAACCCAACAGTACGAGCCAAGGACTGAACTTGGTGGTGGTGGTGGTGGTGGTGGTGGTGGTGGTGGTGACGGTGGTTGGGGGGGGGTTTGCGGCCGCCCCAGGCTGCAGAGTCTAAGGAGAAGAATTACAGAATAAAATAAATGCAGCTTCAATAAATAATTGTGATTTTTTTAGTTCATAATGCAGCCATTGTCATTAATCACCTTGGGTGCCGAAAACCTGCCTATACCACTGGTACCAAATAAGTAAGGCATTCTACACTGGTACTGCAGAACATCTTCACTTAAGGCATGTTTATGTTGGTCGATGGCATGACTTCAGCCCCACGACCAAAACTCGTGTTTCAACATGGTAAATCAGACAGCTTCTGAGGTAGAGAAGGTGATTTTAGTCAAACAACATTGTCTTTGAATGCGACCAGCCAGCCAGCAGTTCAATTTAACTGAATCAGAAATAATCTCCTTTGCTTGGATTTGATCATTACTGCAAAACCTACGCATCCCTCTTTAACAGTAATGTAAAAATTAATAATCATGTAAACTCAATAGGAAAGGCACAAGGAGGAGCACCATCGAGGGAATAACTAGATCCAAGTGTCAGCTACTTAGATGATAAGTTGGTTGTCATTCCTATGCATGACGCCGGAATCTCAAAACTGAGCTTTATAAAAAAAAGAGTACACAAAATAAAAAAAAAAAATAAAAAATAAAAAGTGCATTAATAATTTGTTTGTAGTATACTAATTACATAAAATTTTTACTAGGGGCAATATGGATGATAATGGTGGTAGAAAAGGTTTTCAAGCTGAACAGTGGAAATGTGAGAATACAGACCCATGCGGTGGAAGATTACTTTCAGTGCAAGGAGCAAGGTTTGAGGATCATAGTGATACAGCCAGAAAACTAGAAGAAAGAATGACATCAGTCTGGGCAGAAAAATGATCCTAGTGGTTCTATGAACAATAACTCTATTGAGGTTGGTAGTGGCAAGAAAAAATAATTATTATAATTTAAAAAAGGGGGGTGATATGCCTAAAAAAGAAACAGAGCATTGGTTGATGCTTTTAATGTAAATAATTATGCTCGTGGTATAATTAAAAGTAATTTTAAGCTACAAAGCGGAAACAACAAGGACTGTATCATAATCTTGTTTAATAAAGGTATGGGTAATTACCAGTGTGAGGAATACCTGCATAATGTAAAAAAGAAAATAGTGCATGGATTCTACAATATTGAGAAAAATAGATGTGAAATGGCAGGTGTAGTTAAGCTAATTTTTAATGTTGCATTTTTTCCGTTTAATGTCAGTGAAGAAAGATGGTCTTTAGATAAACAGGATAGGGTTGATTGGGATTGTGTGTATACTTGTCTGACACAACTATAAGGTGGAAGGTGTATGTGTATTTATTACATAAAATCAACTACATGTTTCGGCCCTATTTTCATTGGCCATCTTCAGGTTGATAATTGAAAACATTTAGTAAACAGTATAAAAAACCTAGTGTAACTGTTTACTAAATGTTTTCAATTATCAACCTGAAGATGACCAACGAAAATAGGGCCGAAACATGTAGTTGATTTTATGTAATAAATACACATACATCTTCCACCTTATAGTTGTGTCAGACAAGTATTCACACAATCCCAATTTATCTTTGAAAACACAACGGGGATGACAAACCTTATGAGGATAGGGTTGAGTTTGCAACACCTGTAAATGATGGTGTAATTTTTAATTTTAAGTCTCATTTGGCTGCTTCACTTGCGAAAGATGTCCTAGACGGTATGGACGCTTGTAATATGTTTATTAAAAATTAAAGCACTTAACAACTAAGATTATTTCTGGCATTGTAGATTTCCAAATAAAAAAATTATGTAAGCAATTTGAAGTTATATTGTCATCAAGAATGAAAGAAAGATATAAAAATGTTCCTAGTAAACTTTTAAAGTTTAAAGTAAAGGTTTACATATCAGAGACATTTTTAATGATGCTCGTTTCATTGATAGTATAACACAGCATACTGCGTGGCTTGTAGGTCGTGCTGTTCAGGCTGATAGCAGAACTTGTATTGATGTAAAAGCATCTAAAGATTTTATGATAGAATTTATTAATCAGTCAGTAGAATTAATAATAGTTGGCTGTATATGTGCTTCCCCTTTAGGTGAAAAAGTACCCTCAATTCTTATACCTATTGCATTGGATGATGGAAAGCCTAGGTTATTAAAAGATGAAGAAGCTTTTATACTAAATTTGGTGTTTAATTAAGCTGTGCTTAGTAATCTTAATGGTGAAATTGAAGCAAAATTATCAGTAGATGGGAGTGGTGGGATATATGGCATAAACTTTTCTGATCCACAAATTTCTCATTGTGTGATGAATCTGTAATCTGTAATCGATAAAAACAATACACTAACAGTTCACCCAGAGCTTCGTTTTCAAGCATTATCACCTGTATGGTCACCAATAAAAGTTCCAAATGGAGATGTTCATTATGGAAGTGGGCAAGAACTTAATGATGCAGCTAAAAACATATTCTGCAACAGTTTATATGTAAATTGCCTCTTCAGAATAATGAAGAATTGAGAGTATGGATATCAGAATCTCTTCTTTCTCCTGACGGTTGGAAAGAATTATACTCCATTCTTTCTCCTGAGCAGGTTGAGCAGCTGGAATCTAAGTGGTGCTTACTTCATCATCAGCCACAGACATGACTGGATTCTCCCAGGCACAACCAGATTGTGCTGCCTTCCCTGGAGAAAGCAATAGAGTCAAGTGAATCTATAGGTGCTACTAGATGATCTGTGCTCTTTAGCACCCGCATTCACCCACCAGTCATCAGTTCTGCATGACCTCACAGTGTGTTTGCTGGATCTGATACCGATTCAGTTTTGGTCAGTGATATGTTGTTGTTAAACACGATTCTGATTACACTGTTCAACAAACATTCTGCTTCCTGGATTAACATAGCTAAAAGTGCAAAGAATGGAACTTCAAATTACCAAATATGCCTACAATTTATTTCTGTCACCCATAGTTTTTAAGACATGCCCTGTTTTATAATTTATGTTTTTGTTATGTTTTGCATATGTATCCATGTGCTTCATATGGGTTATTTCTGTGATTGTCAGAGAAAACTAGCAACTACTAAAGCTTCTGAGTTTTTCTTTATAGTATACATGCTTCCACCCAGTATATTAACATCAGCAGCATAAACTAGAAACTGACATGTACAATTTAATTTCAAGCCATTCTGGTTTACCTAAACCCTCCTAATGGCATTCTCTTAAGTGAAGTTGAAAAGCAGTGGTAATAAAGCCTCTCCTTGTTTTAAACCATTCTTAATAGGAAACATGCCAAACAAATAATTTATATATCACATTACAGATGTGATTTAGAAGACAAGCTACAGACATACAATAAAGTAAATGTCATTACATGGAAACATTTTGGAAAATAGATGACTAAAGAAAATTAGGGATTCACAATATTACAGTTAAAGCGGCCTTGAAATTCATTAGCGAAACCTGGATGCTACGTAAAAGAGATGAACAGGTTGCAAGCATAAAAAATGACATTTTTAAGACATGTATTAGCAATTAATAAGATTAGGAAAGGTATCAATCCGTCAGGAACAAAATGGGTGTACAGAGCAGTGTTTGGGAAATACAATAGTATCAGCAAAACTGGCTGCAACTCTTGTAAAGAATGGACGCAAATAGGATAACGAAGCAGGATGCCCATCGAAGGATCAACTGCACTTCGAGGGTTAAGGAACAGGCACTGTGCCTAACCCTTCATAGTTAGTGATTATTATTATTATTGTTGTTGTTGTTGTTGTGATGATGATGATGATGATACAATATAAGCTGAGTTGAGTGAGTTACATATGTTTACAACAAGAAGGCTATATCATGTTGCATCCTCTTAGTAACAGTTATGTTCTTTCTGTTGCTAACCTGACTAAAAAGTACTTAGCTAGTAGTTTTACCTGCACATGTACTGGCTGGCAGAACTGATGCGCAGTGTCTTTGTTATCCAACTTTCAACCAGACTAGATGCCACAACTTTATTTAATGGTAGAGGTATATATAATATTACTACATAAGATACAACTACATGTTTCGGTGCTTGACAGTGGCCATCTTCAGGTTGTACGTGAAATACTTAATAAGGAGTTATACGAGACTTGTATGGGCTGTATACAGTGAGGAGGTAGGAGTAGAGGTGGGTACAAGATCTCGTATGTGTCATAGAGGTTGGGTGGGGTGGGTACATAGGGACTCAGCTATTATATATTATGTTATATCTAAGTTAATATAGTTAGGTCTGTGGTATCATACTATGTGTGTTATAGAAAGATATGTACATATCTGCTTATCTTATGCATATACAGTATGCCATATCATACAAAATGTGGTTTCGATAGTTATGCATAGTAGTTTTAAGGTTCATTAATCTATAACTATAGAAACCACATTTTGTATGATATGGCACATTGTATATGTATAAGATAAGCATATATGTACATATCTTTCTACAACACACATAGTATGATACCACAGACCTAACTATATTAACTTAGCCATAACATAACATATAATAGCTGAGTCCCCATGTACCCACCACACCCAAACTCTATGACACATACGAGACCTCGTACCCACCTCTCCTTTTAACTCCCCACTGTATACAGCCCATATAAGTCTCATAACTGCTGACTAAGTATTTCATGTACAACCTGAAGATGGCCATTGTCAGGCACTGAAACATGTAGTTGTACCTTATATAGTAATATTATATATACCTCTACCATTAAATGAAGTTGTGTTAGACAAGTACATACACTCCACTGTAGTTAGTTTATGAACATAACGGGGATGACAAACCTTAAGACTAGATGCCAGTCTCGTGCTCAACTGAAGAACCAAAAATGAGCTTGCTTGCGCCAGTTTTTTCCTTCATACGAGGTGAGTGGTGTGTGGTGCTTCCATTGCTTTCCAGCATGAAGTCAGTTTTCCAAATTCAGTTTAAACTAAAAGAAACGAGATGAGTTTAGAATCACAAAGATGATCCAGCCTTGATAGTTGTTTGGCTTCAATAACTAGGTAAACTGAGTGCTATTATGAAACTTTTAGTTTTTTTTTAAATGTAGAGTAGGTGTGTGTGTATATATATATATATTAAGAAGATATAACCAGTGTTCTGGCTGTGGTCCTCCGGGATGTCAGCTGTGGTACAGGCTCAGATATGTATATCTAGCCCAAGCACCTCCATGAATAACTTGTTGTTGATACAGGAGTGTAATTAAATTTTGATTGGAATCTAGTTGCATTAGTTTCTGTTGAAATCCTAAATTACACAGTAGATTCAGTTTTTTAAAATTGTAACCACAAGCAGAGTAAAACACCTTCTGGGGACAACCATTTTAATATTGCATTTGCAAGTATAGTAAGAGCAGTGAGATAGAATTTTCCTGTGGTGTGAAACTTGAATAGACTGTATCATTCCCAAAGGTGGTGACAACAGAGAATTTGAAGTACTTTTTAACAATAAGAGAAGAGTATTTGGTACAGTGTACAGTGTTTCCTTAGTGGATTAGACCTGTAATATATCAAAACCCATGTATGCCCGTTCATACAATGCAAGGTTAGTTACCAGTTGAACTTCCAGTTTTCTTGTGGTTGCATATTCTTGTCTGTTATGCATGGTGTAGTGGTTCACCTCCACTTTACTAAACTTAATTCAGTCGCAATAATGGGCAAGTAACAAATTGGTAGTATAAAGAGGGTGTCAACAGATGGAAACTGCTGGCTGTGGCACTAGCAGTTGCTAGATACCAGTGTGAAAAACCACCTTGCCACTACAATTGATGGCCTGGAGACGGGTTGCTACCATGGACACTACAATGGATGGGCAGCAATGGCGAATTAAAACTCAACTGCTACACTGCAAATGGCTGACTGTGGTTGGGATATCACTCCACAGGGCCACTGCAGACTGGTGGCAGCTGCAGGATGCTTTTGGCCTCTGGGCCACTAAAATACACTGTTGTAACATTTGCCAAGATTTGAAAGTCATAGCTCCACTTGTTAGGATACAGCATGAGCATGGATTTACCAAGTTCTATTGCTTTTTATGTGAATGGAACATTCTCGCAACATGCGATCTCTCTTCTATAGAAGAATGGACCCAACATGAACAATTTCAACCTGAACAAGCCAAAATATCTGAAACAAACAGCTGGTACATCCAGAGAAAATTGTATTTACCTCCATTACATATTAAGCTTGGTATGATGGTGTTGAGGAAAATATTTGGACCTCGGAGGGACGAGGTAACGGGGGAATGGAGGAGATTGCATAACGAGGAGCTAAATGACTTGTACTCCTCACCCAATATTGTGCGGGTGATCAAATCAAGAAGAATGAGATGGGCTGGGCATGTGGCGCGTATGAGTGAGGAGAGGGCGGTGTACAGGGTCTTGGTGGGGAAACCGGAGGGAAGGAGACCACTGGGGAGACCTAGGCATAGATGGGCGGATAATATTAGGATGGATCTCCAGGAAGTGGGATGTGTGTATATGGACTGGAT
>Ga0123355_10010264_pt1 | contig 14326 bp, 9 predicted proteins | sample TergutEmb28metaG_3_FD_89872 | JGI IMG/M metagenome (GOLD analysis project Ga0123355, IMG submission 89872) | Embiratermes neotenicus P1 segment gut microbial communities from Petit-Saut dam, French Guiana - Emb289 P1 | ecosystem: Host-associated > Arthropoda: Insects > Digestive system > Gut ...
ACACATACATACATACATACACACACACATACACACATACATACATACACACATACATACATACATACATAGATACATACATAGATGCATACATACATACATGCATACATACACACATACATACATACATAGATGCATACATACATAGATACATACATAGATGCATACATACATACATACATACACATACACACATACATACATACATACATACATACATACATACATACATACATACACATACATACACACATAATACACACATACATACATACATACACACATATCATTTCATAGGTTCATGAATTCTGTCGTACAAGAGTCGGACATGAATCTTGTCAGACAATACATAACACACAAGACGAAACAACACGACACAATACAATAAACAATGTCAAATTTACAGTCTCCAGAATCAATACTGTGCATAAATTAATGGTAACAATACAATACAGATTACAAACAGAAATAATTTATGAACTTATTTATCTCTACCAAACTCCAGGAATTCTTTGACAGAGTAAAACGAGTTACCTAAAAGATAACTGTTTAATTCATTTTTAAATCGTTTCCTATCTTTCTTAAGGCTTAAAATATTGCTGGACAAACTATTGTATATTTTAATACCAGAGTAGGCGATTCCTTTTTGTACACTTGTGAGGTTTGTATTTGGAATGAAAAGTTGATTCTTACTTGTTGTATGTAGTTCATTAACTTCTGAAACTGTCTGAAAATTGTATAGGTTATCTATAATAAATAGCATCAGAGACAGTGTATATTTGCACGGAACAGGTCATGTCTCAAGTCTCCTGAACAAGCCTCTACAAGATTCCATTGATTCCGCCCCAGACAAAATTCTTATTATCCTTTTTTACAATTTGAAGACCTTATAACTATCAGTTGCCTTGCCCCAAAATATAATTCCATAACTGACAACTGAATGAAAGTAAGCAAAATATACCATTTGTAAGGTTTCCAGATTTAGTATATAAAACAACTGTCTAATTACAAAACCAGCTGTACTCAGTTTTGTCATAATACGATCTATATGACATTTCCAATTAAAATGATTATCAATTTGCATAACTGAAAACTTTGTTTCAGGCACTTCACTTATAGTAGTACTATTAAGTTCAGTTAAAAACTGTGAATGAAGGAAATGTGAAGGATAAAACTTAATTATGTTTGTTTTCATTAAATTACGAACTAATTGATTTGCCTTAAACCATTTGCTAGTACAATCTAAAGTGAGCCTAACCTTTTGGTTTAGGTTTTCATAATTTTTTTCTGTGTTTAGAATAAGAGTATCATCTATACTAGTATCATCTGCAAATAGTGCAACATTGGTAAAATAGTTTATGTGCCTTGACAAATCATTTATATAAATAATAAAAAGCAGAGGCCCCAAAACCGACCCCTGTGAAACTCGACAGATTTACTGTCGAGTTCCTTTCTTGTCGCTGGAAGACAGGGCGATTTACTGGAGACAGTAGAATAATGCAGTTGAATGTGAGCTTTCACATGGGCGACATTTTCGATGGCGACTCGAAGCGAATTATTCGACACGGAAATTTTTTAAAATTTAATTCGCATACTTCCTGTTCCGTAGGATATTTCTTGTGAAGAATACTCCAGCAAGACCAAAAAACAGGATGCCTGGCTGGAAGTGTGCAGAGAGATGTAGGAGGGGTTCAATATTTGAAGTGGGCAAAAGAAAAGAGATTCGTAACTATAATAGAAATCTTAATTTATCTATATCTTCAATACAATTTCATTGCACAATTAAGGGGAGACAATAAAAACAATGAATTAATTAAATAAACTTTTTAAATCATAACACTAATAACGGTTAATTTCCTTTACCTCCTGCAAAGAAACACGCAAAAAATGAATTATGGTCTATGTGAAGTTGTAACAGAATTGATACACCTTTTGAAGTATCTGTAAGTACTGTATTCATGTTAACCTTCAATTCAATCAACACTAATCCTGCGTTCTTTTTTATTTACTTTCATCATTATATATTGCTTTGTAATTGTTGTACTGTACTTCATTTCGATGTTTCACACCGGCCATGATACTGGTCTAAACACGGTCATATTGTCGTGGTACAGCGCTGGCCCAAATGAAGTATTCCGTGAACTTTTTACGTATTTTTAGAGATTTATTTCTGTGCTAGATGCTTCTAACTGAAAATGTTTTTGTAAGCCTTTATAACTGAAGGTATATTCGAAACGAAAACCGTCCCTTATGTGCACAAAATTATACAGTATGACGGAAGCTTTCACTACATTTTGAGTAAAGTCCACACGCACATTCAGAGGTCCGTGGAAAATTCTCCACCTATTAGTTAAAATTCCAAAAACGCGTTCGATAAACCTCCTTGCTCTAGAGTGTCCGTAATTGATACACTCTTTTTTTCTACAGATAAATTTTTGCCAGAATATGGTCTCATACGGTGTGTCGAGGGACCAAAACCTTCATCGCCTTTGAAAACATGTGGAAGGATGTTACGACTGTCCCCATTTATATAGCGATGGTCAGGAATGTTGAGTTCATTTCCTGATATCTTATTTCGCAACATACCTTTCTGGAAAATACGGGAGTCATAATTCTTACTGTACGCTCCAAAATCAACGAATGTGAAATAGTAGTTGGTAGTTTGCATCACACACAGCCAGTAGCACAACTGAGGAGAAAATATTTATAATTATAATACAACGACCCAGTGTCTGCTGGTTTTACTATCCGAACGTGTGTACTATCTATACAACCAATGAAATTGGGAAAGCTGGCGCGTTGCTCGAATTTCTGGGCAATTTGTAGCCAATCCTGTTGTGTTGGTAGAGGCACGCAGCTCAACTTTAGTTCTTCCCAGATCGTTTTGCAAATTTCTTGAATGGTTCTAATGAGAGATGAAATACCTATTCAATAATTATAATGCAGATGAAATAAAATGCAGCTAGAAGCAAATTATATTGAAAATATGAAGGACATACAGGTGTATATTCTATGCAAAAAAGATGATAATTGACCAATATTTTACATATATTAATTTCAGGTGAGTATTTGCAGAAAGAATGAGAAAACCTAAGGCGTTTTTCTTTTTGCCAGAGAAACGAGGAAGAAAAAATTTAGTATCCGGTTCTGGCTCAACAGACAACAAATAATATGTGTACTTTGATGACTTATATCTGCAGATGAATTGAGAGAAAGCCGAACTTCTAATCTTGATGATTTCATTTTGACAACTCCCTAGAGTTGCGGGAAAGAGAAGAAGTCACAGACACAAAAGACAAAGGAAGACATGTCAGATGTGAAGCAATTTTGCGCGATTCTGCATAAAAATATTGACCAGCGGTCTGCACTTCAGGAACATTTCATATGACGATGGATAAACTCTTTATGCTGTCATTAGTGACGGACCGAAAGGATATTCTACCTGATAGAAAACTACAGCCTGAAAGCGAGATTGAATCAGTGACTGAAAAACACAATAGCTTCTTTTTCCCTTAACCTTCTACAAATCCTTATCCTTTTGCTAATACAAATCTATATTATTTCACAAGCCTAGCTTGTTCACAAACTGCTATACAACCACCACCACAACTCTTTCACACGCAATCTCCATTTGAACCATAGCCACTACAGCAACGGTATTAATTTTCACCCCCTTCCACAACATCAGATACGTCAAGTGTCATGGATTTAATTCCTGATGGATACAGAACTAGCGTATACGAGTAAATTGTCATAAATAATTTGTAAATTGAGTTGCATTTAGCCTAAATTGTAATCTGAATAATTAATAAAAGTTGTTAATTAAAATACTGTGATTACCTGAGTGTCAATGCTAATCTGTCTCTAGATGGTATAGATTTTGTCATATTTGTGCCTTCTCTTTGTACAGGATGCTCAACAGTCTCGTACGGTTCTTCAAAAGAGTTCACAAATATTCTAATGTAATTAAAAACGGCACATAGTCTCTCCTCAGATATTAAAAAACTGTCCAAAATAACTTTTGTTTAGCCTCTCTCAGATTATAGGATACAACCACATTTTTCTTCTTCCTTTTCGTCTTTTCTTTTTCTTTCTCTTTCTCTTTTCTCTTAGGATCCAAAAACAAAGATGTCTGCCAGTTATAGCATTGTACTAAGCGTTCATTTTCTTAGTTGATGAGGAGCCTACGTCTGACGTCACGGCGACAGTAGTCGCGGCACGGAACGCTAGCTGCCTGTCTCTGGGCGAAAAGCCGCCGTCGATAGTGTTGCCCGTGTGAAAGAGGCCTGAAACCTGTAAAGCGTTCGTACCCTTGTAGCAGGCTACATAGTGTCACATCCCAGAAAACTATAACATGATTCTCCACTGTTTCCGAACCTCAAATCTTGTAGGCCCTATGTGGGTTAAAATGGCTGAGAGCATATTCGATAGCGAAATTATTTTTAGTGTTGTTCCTTCGTTTGATTTATATTTCCATGCCTTTACTTGAGAGCTAGCTATGATAGCTCAGTCAGTATACTGACTAGGCTGCAGCCTGAATATCTAAGGAACTGCTGTTCAATTCCCCACAAGAACATTAGGTTGGGCTCTTCTTAACATCTTCCAGCTCGGCTCTGGGTCCCACCCAGCCTCTTATTCAGTTGGTACAAGGGGTTCTTTCAGCAGGGATAAAGCGGTCGGAGCGTGAAGCTGAAACTCACTTCCTATATAATGTGAAGTTTAGGAATGAGTGGAACAGTATCTCTATTTCCACGTGTGGCTTCTTGGCTTGTACAGGGACAACTGTAACTTTACCTTTATTTTAGTTCATTATTTGCTTGTTTAGATGCTCAAATGACCATTTGCTTAATTACTTTTTCTGTTGGTTATTCAGCCAGAAAAGGGTTCCATATAAAATATCACCATTAGTTTGCTGTCTGTCGTGATGGCAAGAACATCATTGATATCATCAAATACAAGTGCTGGCACTAGCTGGAACCTAAGTGTCTTTAAAGGAAATGACCCCGGTCAGAGAACCCACCACTCCTGTCAGCACCATGGTGAGACAGATAACGCTACTGTCTTCATCTGCCTTCTGCGACGAAGAGATGAGCGCTGGCTCCAAGATTCAGTTCTTCATCGTCACAGTGCATAACGTTCCATCACAGGCAGATAATTTACCGAGAAGGATTTCTTGTTTTGATACCTAATCGACTTGCAAACGGTCAATTATACTGTTACAATCTCACCCTATTTAACCTTTTGACGCCTAACGACGACTATAGTGGTCGTACCGCACCGCTAACCTCTAAACGTTGCATTTTATATATTTATTCAACAAATATAGGTACTGAATATATTAAACATGGTGTATACTCTCCGTTTTTTCTTCTTCAAAATGCAGTTTGTTTCATAAATCTAACGTATTTGGTTCCTGTATTATTCACAGTTTATATATAGGGTGTGCTAAAATTAAAAAAAAATCCGGCGCCAAAAGGCACACTCACTGCCATAGTCGACCTTAGAAGATTTAATAACTCATGCTTAAAATCCCCAGCGTCGACCTTAGTCGATCTAATTTTTAAATCGCGCTCTTTCAGCTTAAATCAGCTGACCTGGCGGGAAACTTGTACAGCAGCTTCAGTATATCTAGCTGACATGATCTTTATTCATTTTATAGTTTATTATGCTTACATTACAATATAATGAAACCGCGTTTATCCTTATGCTCAGAGGGACAGTGGGCTGTCTCTGGCTGCAGTCTATAAAGAATCTTTTATACGTGAAGTCGTGCATGTGTGATAGTTTATACTTCTTGGTGCAACATGGTATCTAGGAAAAGAAAAACAATTGGATTTAGAACTGAAGAGGAATTAGCTGATGCGGTGAATGATATTGTAAATGACAGTGATTCAGTTACAGATAATATTCCCGAATTTTCAAGTAGTGAAGAGAGTGAATCTGAAAGTGCAAATGAGAGTGATAATGAGAGTAACATTTCAATACCGGGCCCTAGCCGCAGACAGATAGATGTTATCCCAATTACAGGGTTTTCTAAAAATAATCGTCAACCAAGAATACCACCCTTCATAGGTAATCCGGGCGTGCAATTTGCAGTTGAAAATGAAGCAGATGTGATGAGTTATTTTGACCATTATATTCCTCCTGAACTCATTGAAATAGTAGTTGACCAGACAAATTTATATGCAAAACAACAGATCGCGAAAATGCCTTGCCCCGTTACAAAACATGCATGCATGGAAACCAGTAACAGTAATCGAAATAAAAAAAATTTCCTTGGTTTGATTTTTGTAACTGGTAAAGTCCGAAAACCAAAATTAGAATTGTACTGGTCAACGAGAGGAATTTTTCAGACTCCAGTATTTCCACAAACAATGTCTAGGAACAGATTTCAACTTATCCAAAGGTACCTTCACTTCAATGACAATAATGCAGCAGGAACAAACGAAGATCCTTTGTACAAAATCCCTACTATTTTAGACATTGTTGTAAATAATTTCAGAACTAATTATATACCAGATAGGGAAATTTCTCTTGATGAAGGTAAGCTTGGTTGGCGGGGTCGTTTGCGATTTCCTGTTTATAATCCAGGCAAAATTACAAAGAACGGCATACTGGTACGGATCGTTTGTGAAAGTTCAACTGGATATATTTGTAACTTGCAGATTTATGACGGTAAATGTGGACCGTTGACTGAAACGGCGGGCTTTCTACTCGAGCCTTATGAAGGGACGGGTTACAACTTATACCAAGACAATTATTACAATATTGTCCATCAAACGAATGATTTATTGTAGAAATTAATTAGAATCTGTGGAACAATCAGAGTGAATCGTGGATTACCGAAAGACATGACAGAAGAGAGAAAAAAGTTGAAGGAACGGGAGGTCACTTTCCGTAGGAACCAGGAAATACTACTCATCTCACACCAAGAAAGAAGCTCCATACAGCTGAAGTAATTGAAACAACAAGCAGACGAACAGGCGTGACAAAGAAGAAACCTAAATGTGTCCTAGATTACAACACTCATACGCACGGTGTTGATACAGCGGATCAATATCTGGCTTACTACCCATTCGTTCGTAAAACTGTCAAGTTGCCTAAGAAAATATTTTTCTGTTTTCTCCAATGTTGCCTTTTCAACAGTTATGTTACCTTTTCAAAGAATAATCCTAATTCTCGCAAATCATTCCTAGATTTCATGTTAGATATCACAGAAAATCTGATACACACATCAGATGCTCTATCATCACCGTCATCATCATCTGACGAGTCGCAAGGCTCGAGTAGAACACCTACACCTACTCCAAAAAAACGTGCCTCCAAAAAATGACCCCTCTGGCAGACTTGATGGAAATCTAAAGAGTCACAAACTGGTCCATATTCCACCCACAAAACATGATAAAACGCCAACACGAAAATGTCGAGTGTGTGTTCGAAAAAATATCAAGAAAGAAACTAGATTTCTCTGTGCTTGGTGTTGTGTTCCTCTGCATCCAGAAGGCTCCTACACACGATATCACACGATGAAAAATTACTGAAGATGTGTTCTAAATTTAAAACCTTTATCTCATATAGTTTTCGTGTAATTATTTTTTTTTACTGAAATCATGAAAGGAGTTGTGGACACTTTAAATGACTGGAATATAAATGCCCCTGGGTATTTAAATAGCTGGCGGCGAATGTGTTAATATGGTAAATTTGTGGGTTACAACGCCATGTAGTTTTTCGGAGAAACATACAGATTTCATCTTCAGGTGGGCTGAAGTTCAACCATAAGTCAGTCCATGTGGGATATTCTGTAAAGAAACTGACCTTGATAAGGGGTTTCTCCACGTACTTCGGTTTTCCCCTGCCAGCATCCTTCTGCTGTTGCTAATCACTCATTTCTATCTTTCAGCAAAGCCGTATAGTTGTAGCATTTGACAGAGTAGTTATGTCAACACACTTTTTATCTTCAATTTTATCTTGAACATGGAGGCAGTATTTTAATCCTGTCCTTCCTTTCATTACAGCCTTTCATATAATTGTGGCGTTGTGGCAGAATTCACTGCAAAGTGCACAGCCCTTTCTGGTTGAGCAGTGCTGACTCACAGTAAACAAACCCAACTTGATGCCATAGATGATCGACAACAGTACTGAGAAGCGATTTGCAAGTTAGCAGATAGTGCTTCTGTCCACACTGTTGCCTGATATGGGAACATTATGCCAAAAGGTGCCTTACGCAGAGCTAGGGGCAGTGGTGGCTCCTTCTGGACAGCTGCACCCCACTCATTTTAAGAGGTTTTCCTGAACAGTTATTTCATCATCCTATGAAATATTATATGAACTTTACGAGAAAATGATCGATTGCAGACGTTTGTTAGCAGAATGTCCAGGAAATAGGATTATAATCAGACTCGTTAGAAATGATGGAAGTTACACCCCATTTTCAGAAAAGGTGCAGGAAATGTTTGTCTTCGGCTCGCAGAAAAGTGTGACATCCAACAAACACTTGGTTCATTGCGCGCCGAGATTTTATAAGCGAAGCGAGCCAAGTTAGTCAAGAAAGTTGTCAGATAAAATAATGCCACTACATACGTACTTATTAGAAAGAAAAATGTTATGGAAAGAATTTGTAGTGCGTATTGAACACACATTCTGTGCCTAACACAACCTTGCAGGTAGTCGTATGGTATTTCTTGAATACCATACGACTACTTTATTGTATGCCTGACACACCCTTTCAGCCAGTCGTATGGTGTTCACGAAACACACATCCTGTGCCTGACACACTCTTTCAGCAATCATATGGTGTCCATGAACAAAGGGTGTATGCCTGACACACCCTTTCAGGAAGTCACGTGGTGTTCGTGCTAAAGATTTTGTGGCTCTTCTGCTCAGTTCTTTCCTTATAATCGAATGTGAGCAGAAGGGCCACAAAGTGACGTCATGCGTTAATTCTAAAGTTGTATTTGGATTTCTCACGTCAATGAATGTTAAACTGCGGTCCTCTGGGATGTGATGCCGTGTACTTCGATACATAGGTGCCGACGTTTCGGAAGTACGATGTCCCCATCTTCAGAATATGCCAATCTGCTGCTCTGAACAGTTTGTCAGAAATTCCTACCAATGTTGGTGTCTATTCACCAGGTTACATGGCAACACATCCTTCAAAAACGTCATCTTATCTTCAGTTTGATCCCCAATACCTTGCACCGGATGCCTCGCCCTTACAAATGTAACACACGCGGATGTTTTAAAAAACTATGTTTACAGAGAACATTTAATCTAAAGGCGTTGTAATCGTATTGCAAGGTTAAGCAAATAATAGGCGCAAAAGGCAAAAGGCTGGGGAGTCTAAAGCAACAAACTGCTGTTTTTAAAAAGACTGAAAACCACCGTCTTTTCGGGGCAATTCGAGCGTATTCGCGAGAAATAAAACGCGAACAAGACAGGCAAAGTGCATAGGCCTATAACGTAACAATGAAGCGCGTTCGAGTAACTATTTTTGCAGTGGAAACGCAATAAGTATTACACATTGTGAATGTGTCTGTGGCCTCAGTCATCGAGCATGCAAAGCGCATGCGCTGTATTGTAATCTGTGTCCTGTCTGGCTCTACCGTATTTTTCCACATTATCTCATAAACGGTACGATTTTCAGAAAAAAAATATTGAATATGTAATTGCGTTTTTATTTTCTGTACAACTTTTTTTTTCTGAAACACTTCTCATTCTACGAATATTTAACCGAGATATGATCAGAAATGTACATTGGTCCTCCTGTAAAATACCTGCTATTCTTACCCGATTTTAATGAATATTGAATTTTCCTTACAGATTGTCGAAAAATACTCAAATATCAATTTTCATATGCTTTTGTCCAATGAAAGCCGGGATGTTTCATGGGAACAGACGGACAAACGGACAGACATGACGGAAGCTAATAGTTGCTTTTCGCAGTTTCGTGAACGTATCTAACAACTGGTGATTGTGACGAAGAAATGCACAGTGAGAACTGCATGAGATGGCTAAACGAAAAGCGTATCCCGAACTTGACTTCGTTTTCTGTAACTGTCCTGCACAACAGGGTACAGGACAGACCCGCTCACACATCAAATTCAGACAAGAAGTCGATGCAGGATTGACTGATAGGCAGAAAAATTCCTTTCTCGGCAAATATATTTACAGCCAATCCCTACGAACTGATTAAACTGAACACGCCTCACTTTAAATGATATAAATGTGATAATCTCTTAGCAAAAGCGGCCAGTTCGTTTTCCGTCTTCCTGTTTACCACCCAGAATTAAGCCTCAATGAAAAAACAGGGGCACTTCTTAAAATTGGGTTGCGTCGCATAAAGTAACCTTCAAATCAGACGACCTTATGCAGCTGTTGTGTAAGTTGTATTCAGTGACACAAGCAGGAATGGGCTTCAGAATACAACCGTGTTCAACGGGCTCAATCAGTTTGCTGAAAGGGAAAGCAGAGCCGGGTAAGAAAAATGATGGCTTTGAGGAATTTTTGAAATTCATGTAGGACTGCATCCCAGTAATAATACAGATGAATTAGACATAGATTCCGACGTCACTGGTATTTGTATTCTGCCGTCTGACAAAGACTAAATGAAGGTAAACAATGAATAAAAAATAAGAACATTATTATTAAATTATATTTCCTCACGTCTGTAGATAACCGTATTGTAGAAAGTTAACCTATTGATATTTTATGAAAATGCTTTCTACGTTCTTTCAGTTGTCTATACGCAACTGGGCAGACTACGGCGCATGCGTCACATAATATATATTGCGATGGAGCAGGCATAGGCCTTGATTGTGGTGTTGACAGCGGCGTAAAATTGCGTGCAGTGATAATGGCAAAAGGTACGTAATTTTGGTGGTCTTTTGCTAATTTTAGTTTCATGTTAATAACAAATTGCTAGTTTTATATTTTTATCTGTGATACAAAAAGACAGAAATACCTTTTTGTCTGGCAGACGAAAATTTTACCGGGAAATGATTGTTGAAGAAGGACGTAATTTATAAAATGGTTAGAATTCTATGCTTATATTTGACTGCACTGGGGTGTGCGACAGGAGTAAGGCTCTTAAACTTTAAAACACATTGAGGAAGACGAAATAAAATTATAAAATTAATCCTTCATCTTTATTGAATTTTTTAAAAAGAATAAAATGAAAGAGTACAAAATGGAACAACATAAAATAAAACCTGTTAACGGAAGTACTACTTTAATTTTTACAATTACGTTCCTTTTTTGTCCAAGGTCGATAAAGCATCAGTGTCAGTTCAAGTGCTTGAAAGCGCTTAACTAATTTTAAAACCACGGTCTAAAAATTCGTTTTTCTTCTGTATATAAATCACGTTGCTAAGAAGGTTCCTGTCTCCACGGCATGGGGCATCCTCAGGCTGCGGATGGAAGAACGGCCTCCAATGTGGAGGGTAGCTGCGAATATATTGAATAAGCAGTCACGGACAACCGACAAGGGGTGGCCTTGCAGCTTGGGGTTGGGCGAAGTTGTAACAACTCCTCACCGTAAAAACGTATCGTGTTACGAACCATTCAAAACCACTTGGAAAACCCAGGCCTAGGTGGGAGGATAATAGTAAGATGGATCTTTAGAAAGTGGGATGTGGGGGCACAGATGGGATCTAGCTGGCTCAGAATAGGGACAGGAGGCGAGTACTTGTTGATGTGGTAACGAACCTTCGGGTTCCATAAAATGCAAGGAATTTCTTGACTAGCTTAGATCGGTTAGTTTTACAAGAAAGAATGTGCTCCATGGAGTAAGTACGCAATTATGTAAATAAGTAAGTACTATGGCGTGACATCCCAATTTCGTGGCCATGCCTCATCATTGGATATAGTGTCGGTCAATCTAAATCTTTAAAGGGTTAAAACTAAATGTCACATGATAGGCGCACCAACGATGACACGTGATAAACCGTTCGTATAGTCTGTTGAGAAATGCAGTGGGCAAGACTAGAGGTCCACAGGTCTGTAATTTTGGCGTGGAATAATACAGTGCATATCTGAAGCTAGTTAAGTTGGACGGTCTTTCGATTTGTTTATAGAAATTTGGATTATCTTGGAATACCGCCTTCCTTCCATAAAAACATTGTGACTAGTATCTGATGTTACATCAGTAATGTTGGGAGGAAGGTCAGGTGAGACAAAAATTTTTCTTCATGATTTTCGTATTGCCAGTAATTGGTGACTTGCCCGCATACACGAGAATGGGGAAGACACTTTTGTGTGAAAAAAATGGCTAGGTATGAGTAAGGAATTAGTGTGCTGGAAAACAATCAACTGTACGTATGCAACAAGTGAGGAATTTAGGAAAGTATTCAGGGAACGGAAGTGGAAAAATAAAATAAATACAAAAACTCAAATGCATATATGAGGGGGAATTTGCACAGTGACAGTCGGGATTTTATCTATGATATGAATTCAATAAATGTTGTAATAACTATATGTTGACAGTGTTTGGCATTGTGCGTGTGGTAGGAACGTGAGTGTGACTAATGCTGGGGAGTAAGTCACAGTACTTAATATAAATGGTATTCCTTTTACCATAGGCCCCATGAAAGTCAAGACAAGTCATTTAATTATGTCCAATTCATTCACTGCCAGTTGCTGAGCATATTCCAATTTCGGTGAATTTAGTTTACGGTAAGCTACTTTATTTTAAATTGTGAAAGTAGTCTGGCAACCTTACATAACTCTTTGTGGAGTTTCCGGAGATCGAGTGCTGATGATTCAAGATAGAAAGTAGAAGAAGCGAAGAGGGACATCGTGGTTTTCTGGACACTCTGAAGCTCCGGATCCTTTGCTTGAGTTGCATAAGAGGAAGTGCAGGAAGATCCCCGTCTTTTGGGTCATGACACCTACGTGCCATCCCAGAATACGTTAGTACTGCCCATGAGAACCTCATATTCCGCATCAAATGCTCAAAGATTACCATCAAATACGTTATGACGACGGCATGGTATCCCAGGAGATGGGAATCTTCGTTGGCACAGCCTGTGACAAATTCAAATCCCACTCAAACACCACGCTTTATAGAGCACAAACAGAACTAGTGTCGCGTAGGAAAGCTAGAAAAGGTTTATTCTATCGCCGAGGTGGCTTTCTTGGGAAAAGGGCGAAGGCTGGTATAAAATCTGAAAAATTCCTGTAGGTGTGTGGCCAGTAACTTGACACAAGTTTACTGGCAGCGACTGCACTTTCCACAGAAGAACGTGAAATAGTAGTCCCTTTGAAGATTAAAATAAATGTGAATTTTGTATGAAGATGCAGTTAGTATGTGTTTCAATTTGAAAGTCCAATCAATGAATATTATATAGGGAAACGACAAATAAATGTACCATGTGGACAAAAGGCAGATGTTATGTTAAACCGGCGGCAGTTTATACAGTTATACAGTTATACAGTAAATACAGTTATACAGTTATACAGTTTATACAGTTATACAGTTAATACAGTTATACAGTTTATACAGTTATACAGTTATACAGTTATGCAGTTATACAGTTATACAGTTATATAGTTTATACAGTTATACAGTTATAGAGTTTATACAGTTATACAGTTTATACAGTTTATACAGTTATACAGTTATACAGTTTATACAGTTATACAGTTATACAGTTTATACAGTTTATACAGTTATACAGTTTATACAGTTTATACAGTTTATAAGGTTATACAGTTACACAGTTATACAGTTATACAGTTATACGGTTTATACAGTTATACAGTTTATACAGTTATGCAGTTATACAGTTATGCAGTTATACAGTTAAACAGTTATACAGTTTATACAGTTATACAGTTATGCAGTTATACAGTTTATACAGTTATACAGTTATACAGTTTATACAGTTATACAGTTATGCAGTTACACAGTTATACAGTTATACAGTTATACGGTTTATACAGTTATACAGTTATACAGTTTATACAGTTATACAGTTTATACAGGTATAGAGTTATGCAGTTATACAGTTATGCAGTTATACAGTTAAACAGTTATACAGTTTATACAGTTATACAGTTATGCAGTTATACAGTTTATACAGTTTATACAGTTATACAGTTATACAGTTTATACAGTTTATACAGTTATACAGTTATACAGTTATACAGTTATACAGTTTATACAGTTATACAGTTATACAGTTTATACAGTTTATACAGTTTATACAGTTATACAGTTATACAGTTATACAGTTTATACAGTTAAACAGTTATACAGTTTATACAGTTATACAGTTATACAGTTATGCAGTTATACAGTTATGCAGTTATACAGTTATACAGTTTATAC
>Ga0123355_10010265_pt1 | contig 14325 bp, 3 predicted proteins | sample TergutEmb28metaG_3_FD_89872 | JGI IMG/M metagenome (GOLD analysis project Ga0123355, IMG submission 89872) | Embiratermes neotenicus P1 segment gut microbial communities from Petit-Saut dam, French Guiana - Emb289 P1 | ecosystem: Host-associated > Arthropoda: Insects > Digestive system > Gut ...
ACGCATATTTACAGCTGTCAACAGAAGGCTATGAAAATTTGCAGCTGTCATTCTCATCATTCGCCCAAGGCACATCCACCGCAGGGCAGTTGAGGCTTGAATATCAAGTAGGCGGTGACATTACTGATCCGTGGACACCAATCCCCGGCGGCGTCATCACCTATACAGCTGCACTTAGTACAGTTGACACATTGGTTGACCTGCCTGCCGCGCTGGAAGATGAACCCTTAGTGCGCATCCGCTTTATACGGTATGTGCCTGGTTTTGAACCCGTCCGTCCGGATTATCGCTCTGTTACAGCCCCTGCCGGTGCAACAGGCCCGGGTGGTGCAGGTACTGGCAGAAGCAGCAACATTGCATTCAGCAACATAGTTGTCGCAGGTGTTTCTGAAGGAGAAACAACAAGCAACGACGACGAACCCAAAACCCTTTTTATCTCAGAATTCGGCGACGAATATTATTTCTATGGTATTACAAGCACAGCTACTTCCGCTCGCCCGCCCTTAGCTGCTATTTTTGATGAGCCTACCACAGGCAATACCACCGACTGGGGGCATGGAGCCACACCTATAGGTTACGGCAGGCTCTACACTCAATTGGAGAATATTGCAAACAGTGCGGCTCTTGACGATATTGACAACTATCGCCTTACCTTTAATCATGGAGGCGCCCATTCGACGGCCTATGATGGTGGTGGAACATTGATTCCGGGAGGTTTTGGCCCGACCCAGTGGCGTACAGATCTTACTGATGTAGATCTCGCAAGTGGTGTCCCCAGAATGCGGCATCATGCCCACACCGTATTTAGGCGCACCTTTGAGCTTGACTTTGACCCAGATGTTTACGAGATAGCAGGTGCATTTGGGCGCCATATAGTCAAAAACGGTCTAATTTTATATGTAAACGGCATTGAGGTTTATCGTTTCGGTTTCCATAATGAACAGATGAACCCAGCAAATGCAATTGGTGGCGGCTACACCCTTGGTGCATCTATGCAATTTGCGCTTAGGGACTTTACAATAGACGAAAATGCCAACAACAGAGCAATGCCTGTTATTGGTACCAGGCCTGCTTATATGACTGACGCAGCAAGCCTTACAAACCTACAAAGTGCTTTGCGGCCTGGCACAAATGTGCTAACCGCAGTTATAGGCCAGCAAGACAGAGGCCCCAACACCTATGGCGTTGACGTCAGTGCGCCTCATAGCGAAAATAGCAGAAGCAAGCATTTCAACTTGGAGCTGGCGGTCATGCTGGAGGAAAGAGAACAAGTTGAACCCATTGCCATCTCAGAATTTGGCGATTCATACTATTTCTATGGTACATCATCTGGATTCAGTTCTTCCAACCCCGAAGCAACCGTAGCCAATATGTTTAACATGGAAGGCACGGCAGGCTGGGGGTATGGGTCTACGCCGATAGGTTTTGGTCAACTTAACCTTGTAACAACTATTGCTAATGCCATTCCTGGAATCGACAACTCTCGCCTTACATTTAATCATGGCGGTGACTTCCCATCGGCTTATGACGGTGGTGGAACATTAATTCCAGTGGGTCATGGTCCGGCCTATTGGCGTACAGCCGATGCTGTTGTTGATGCACAGTTGCGGCATCACCAGCGCACAGTAGTGAGGCGCAGCTTTGAAATGCCGGACTTCGACCCTGATTATTATGGGGCAGTTCGCGCATTTGGCCGTCATATAATTGACGATGGCTTGATTTTGTTTGTCAATGGCGTTGAAGTATATCGTTTCAATGGTAATGCTACCCAAGGTCATGCCGGAAATACAATTGGCGGTGATATCACAACCGGCACAAGTATAAACCCTGCACTTAGGGGATTTGTTATAGATGGTGACGTTAACGGCAGGGTTACGCCTTATGCCAACAACATGTTTGATGCAACCAGCCTCACCAACTTAACCAATGCCTTAAGGCCCGGTACAAACTATTTGACCGCAATTGTATTGCAGCAAGACAGAACTGTTAGAGAAGTTCCTGCCCTCTCTGGCATTCCCGGCACGCCCTATAACTCTACCACTGCAGACCTTCACTTTAACCTAGAGTTGTTTGTTGAGCTAGGCGAAGTAGACAGATGCGAACCCGGCGACTGCTGCGGCCTAATCGGCTCCTCAACCTTTGATGTCCGCAACCCATACAGATACGTACAGTGGGACACATGGAACCAATACAAAGCCGGCCTTCATACCCACACATGGAACTCTGACGGCTGGAACTCTACAGAAAGTACTATGGAAGCCTTTTATCAAAAAGGCTTCAACGTAGTAGCCATCACAGACCACAGCCGTACACGTTCGTCACCAACGGTTCCTTATATAAGGGGCGGCAATCCGCATCCTGGTAGCAACTCAGGTACTGCACCCAACTCTCCCCCAAGACCGGACGTTCCCGTATCCGCTTCAAGATTGGCCGAAATGCATGCCAGCACCAATCGCATTGGCCGTCCTGGTTTGATTTATATCCCTTACACCAATGAGCCTTCTTGGGGTGACCACTTTAAAACCTACTGGACGACCAACATCACCGAAGTAGGTCATATCGCAGGCAACATGGCTGCGGCTGCGCAGTCTCCGCCCATGGAAATAAATGGCCACACATTTGATCCTCTTATGATTATTGGCCATCCGGGCAGATATACCCTTAGCCCTTGCCGCAGATATCGTGGCCAAGACGGAGGTACAGGTGGCGCAGCGGCGTCTCATAACCCAATTGAAATTGAAAAATATGTAAGTCTTTTCAGGGACATAGATCCAGCCCTTGGAATGGAAATAACAAACAAACTAGACGGTGAAAGCCGCAGCGACCGTATTTTGTGGGACAATATCCTACGTGTTCTTATGGCAGAAGGCAGAGATGTATGGGGCTTCTCCAATGACGACTCCCATTCAGACTGCTCTATTGGTTATGCTTATAACCTTTTGTTGATGCCATCTCTTGAACTGCATCATGTACATGACGCTATGGTAAACGGTGCGTTCTTGGCGTTTAGCCGTGTAGACCGCCGCCTAAACCTTAACGTTGTCTCCAGCTGGAGTGGCAACATTACTCATTTGCACATGCTTGGCTTGCCAAGGCCTGTAGTAAACAGCATCGTTGTAGATGACGTTGCACAAACCATTTCAATTGACGCAGAAGTAGTGGAAGGCGATTGTATCCCTGGCGTATGTGTAGATGCTAGAGTCGGAACCTCCGGATGGTGGGGCGGCGTTGGCACATGCTGCACACGCAGTGTACCTGGTACCAGTGCATGCAGAGGCAACCACGAAGTTGGCGCATTTGACGTGATTACAATCGAATGGATTGCAGACGGCGACATAATCCACACAGGTCCAACCCTTGACCTTAGCCGTGCATGTATTCAAGATTTAGTAGACAGCTATGTACGCGCCCATGTAAGAACCAGAGGCGGCGTCATATATGTTCAACCATTTGGCCTTGAAGGTGGCCAACGTCCCGCCAATGACATCATAAGTGTTGGTGCATTGCCAGGTCACAGCTATTTGCCAAATGGTACGGCACCAACTGCAGCAGCATTTGGCCTGCCTCCAACCGTGCGCATTGAAACTACACGCCCAGGCATTCGTTATGCCGTAATAGACTGGGATTTTGCTGGCGCAGGTTATGAGCCAGGTTCACCGCATCGTCAAGATTTAACATTCAACGGCACCGTAGTTCTTCCTGTTGGTGTTACAAACGGAAACGCTGTAGACTTGGCTGTATCAGTTGATGTTACCGTACTTGACTACTCTCCACCGATGCCAGTTGTTGCAGAGTGGCGGTTCAATCGTGCGCTTCCTGTTTTCGAAGGTGTGCCAACAAGCGGCGTTGGAATTAGGCATCTGGATGCTTCCGGCGGAAGAATGGCGCACACTGCCTCTCTAAGGAGACATAAAGTAGACGAAACAATGGTAGGTAGTGGAGCCTCACAGCACATCACATTTGACTCGTCCTCAACAAACAATGCAAGCGGCTGGGCAAGAGTGTTTGCGTGGATTGGCGGGATAGGCGGCTCCGGTGGCCCAACCCACAATGATTATTTCGGAAACTATATCTATATGGAACTTTCAACAGAAGGCTTTGGCGATTTGAGCCTATCCTTTGATGCATATGCAAGCAGCACATCTACCACAGGACGGCTAAGGGTAGAATATCAAATCGGTGGCGAAATAACTGACCCATGGACAGTTGTTGACGACAGTGTGGTGTTCTTCACAGGCACAGGTACCGGCCATATGCAATCACCATCAATTGACTTGCCTGCTACTCTTGCAGACCAGCCTTTGGTGCGTATACGTATAATGCGCTATGTACTCGGTTTTGAACCCGGTTCGGATTATCTGTATCCAGGTAGCGTGCCAAGCACCACAGGCCCCAACAATGCCAGTGCCGGCAGAAGCGGCAACGTTGCATTTAGGGACATCGTGATCAGCGGTGACGTGTACCGGGCAATGATCAATATCGGTAACGAAGCATCGTATAGTGCAGGCCAGCTAAGACGTTCTGTTACTATTGCAAGGCCGGATACGTATAGTATCGATGGCATGTATCTGATGATTGCTGTTACTCACGAAGAAGCCCAAGGTGAAGACACAATCCTTACGGTTGAAACGATTGTACGACCACTTGATGACGACTTTGATGGTATGTTTGTTGTCTTTGACGCGCCAGGCACTGAAGTAGAAGCGTGGCTGTTCGACGGCCCCATTGACACAGGTGCCCATCAACTCGCAGGAGTAGTAGATACACAAGGCACACGATAAAAATCGACAAAACAATAAAATTCAGTTGGTTGGCATTGCCAACCAACTGAAATATCGCAAGGAACAAAGAAGGAGGAGTAAGGATGTTTGAAATTTTCAAAACGCGCCGATTAAAACGTGGTCTTGTGCTTGCTTTAGTGTTTGTTATGTCGCTAAGCAATCTGGCATTTGCCCAGGAAGGCACTGAAATTAACTTCGCCTGCATCAACTTTGAAAATGCAGTGCGTGAGTTAAATGGCGTACCCGCCTCTGGCCCAGTATTGGCACAGCATGTGGAAGCAATTGAACGCTTGCACGTGGCCAACAGGGGAATAACCAGCCTAAGCGGCATCGAATACTTTGCTGCACTTGAAGTGCTGGCAGCACAAAACAATAATATTGCCACCCTAGATTTAAGGGCAAACAGCAACCTTAGCAATATTGTTGTGCAAAACAGCAATATCAATACCCTTTATGTTGAGGGTCTTACAAATCTTGTTCACCTCAACGCATCCAATAACAAACTGGTTACACTGAATGTAACAGGGCTTACAAGCCTGACAGGGCTTTCTGTGTCCAGAAACAATTTGACAGGCATAGTGGGGCTAAACACCCTTTCTGCCCTAAACATTCTTTGGGCAGAGGCCAACAACTTTGCTGCGTTGGATTTAAGCAGTGTCGCAAACCCTGTGCTCAATGCTGTTGACGTTAGAGGAAATGGTTCTGAGTTTTCTCAGTCATTTATCGACGACATGGTGGCTATGCTGGGTGCAGCAGATACACCTGTAGCCCCCAGTGCGCATATGCGCGCCAGGATTAGCCAAGGCTTTGCATATTCGCAAGACGATGCCCCGACAACATCCAACGACGACCCAACAACATCCAACGATGATGGCTGCGAGCCTGGCGAGTGTGTAATTGTGTCGCTGTGCTTAATCTGTAGAAGTTTCCCATGTGTGCGTCCACCGGCATTGAACCCTGATGCTACAGACATCAATGTTTACTATATTGGTAACTTGATTATGTATGGCGGCCACAGGTTTGAGCCTGGTCCCCACATCATTAGAATAATGGATGGGGCAGATGTGATAAGCATAACCAACGCCGTGGCCAATGCGCAAGGTGTATTATCCACCAACGATAGGGTTACACTAACAACATCTGACTATACCGTTTTGGTCAATGATTTTGACGGCGATTTGGTGTTGAATACGACCGTTACGGTTTCACCGAGTGTTGCTCGCAGCATCTCGTTTGACCCAAGAGGCGGAACAGTTGCACCTACCAGTATGCAAACATCTTTAGGCGGCAGGCTTGCTTCACTGCCCACCCCAACTAGAGATGACCATGAATTCTTGGGTTGGCACACAACCGTGTGCTGCGGCTTGAGTGTATCTGAGGATGTAAGATTTTCGGATGATGTAGCACTGTATGCTCAGTGGCGTTTTATTGGCGCGGCATATAGAGCTACGTTCCTTGGTCAGCTGGCTGCAAGTGCAAGTCTTGTAAACACTCCTACGCCAATATTCGACGTAGCATCCGGCTTGGAGGATGGCGGGCTGGTATTCCATTCCGTAGCACCTGCAGATTTTGCGGATGGCAGTGCATTCCGTACAGAAATTGAAAGATATACAATGCATGGCGGAGACTTTAGCACACACTTCCACATTACAGACATGACCGCCACAATTGTGGAAAACCTAGGCACAGAACAGCGGCACAGACCGGCCGGAACACTCAACTTGCCTGTTGGCATGGCGCAGATTAACTCAAGCAGTGAATTTGGCAACATGGGGCTAACATGGCACTTAGAAGATATGGCCGACGGTTTTGCTGTCCCCGGACTCACACGATACTTGATAGAGCATGGTACGTTGCACATGAGCAATGTTCCTGGAATGATAGAATCCCATGGTATAGTCCTCACTGGCGATTCTGAAAACATGAGCGAGCTAGGCAGACACAGGCTAACAGACCTGGGTACCGGGGTAGACGAATTTAGCATCCGCTTGTCTGATTTTGAAGGTGACCTTCATAACCCCGCAGGCTCTCACCTTCCTAACCTAGCATATGGAATAACCGACTTTAGCGGCATCATGGACAACAGCACAAATTTAAGGCTTGTGTTCTTCTCGTGGGGCTGGTGGGATGGTGCTAACAATGCATGGCAAATGAATCATATTCTAGACCGCATAAATGCTGCTCGCATCGAATATGACGCGCACGACTATGTGGTTGATATCTTGGATGTAACCGACCTTGACCTTCTGGGTACAGACGGCAGCTTAAACTCTGCCAACTTTGTAGAGGCTATAGAAGCGGCCAAGGAAGCAAATACCGACGTTGTCTTCACTATCACATTCAGGGCGGCTCCGCATCTGGATGTGGTGACAATGGTTCTTCCCATTAGTTAATTGAAATAATCGCACGAAATGAAAATCGGCGAAAGAATGTGACCAACCGGAGGGGGATTTCCTGAACGTCATGTTTTTTCGCCGTTTTAGTTATAAAAAATCGGAGGAATGATTATGAAATATGCAAGGCTAGCTGTTGTATCTTTTTTGTTAATTTTTCTTATGATGCCGTGTTCTGCGGTTTACGCGCAAGTTGATGAAAGGGTATATGCAATGGCGTTGGAAGCCGACGAGCGTTTTATTCAGGCGGTTCCTTTTAGGTATGATAATGTTTGGTGGTTTTCGGAGGGTTTTGCCTGGGTGCAGCAAAATGATAAATTCGGGTTTATCGACAAGACAGGAAATTATATCGCGCCTATAGATTACGACTGGGTTTGGGATTTTTCTGAAGGCCTGGCGGTTGTATCGCGCGATGGAGCTTTTGGTTATATCAACCGGTATGGCGATGAAGTTATTCCCCTGGCTTTTGACTTGGCCTGGTATTTTACAGAGGGTTTGGCTGCGGTATCTGCCGGTGGAAAATGGGGGTTTATAGACCATTCCGGCCACATAGTGCTGCCGCTTGTTCATGATTTTGCGTCGGAATTTTCCGAAGGATTAGCCGCGGTTAGAAACGAATACAGACAATGGGGTTATATAAACAGGGAAGGCGATGTTGTTATACCTCATATATTTTCCAGGGCATTCTGGTTTGCCGACGGCATTGCTTGGGTCGGGATGGATTCTGTATATGGCCCTGATTTGGGGGTTATAGATACCGAAGGCAACCAGGTTCTTCCTTTTGAATTTGACATGCAAACGCCCTTCCATGACGGAAGGGCAGGGATAGTTGGGGATAGCGGCAACGATTTTGGGTTTATAGATATATCCGGTGAAGAAGTGATTCCGCTTATATACCAAAATGTCAGGCGATTTTCGGAAGGCCTGGCTCCCGTGATGCTAAACGAACAGTGGGGCTTTATTGATACAGATGGAAACACTGTTATAGATTTTGAGTTTGACGACGCCAGGTATTTCAGAAACAACCTGGCACCAGTGGCACGCGACGGGCAATGGGGATTTATTGACCGAAGTGGAAATATAGTCATAGACTTCCAATTTAGCGAAGCCCGCACGTTTTATTATGGTATGGCACCTGTAGCCCTTGACGGCCGGTGGGGATTTATCATGGACACCGATTATATTTTGAATCCTCCGGATGCTTATCAACCGGATGAAGATGATGTAGTATTAGCTGATGTCGCTGATGAATTGGATGATGCCGAGTCCCATGCCAGGAATTTAGGGATTGTGGTTGCAGTTGTGGCGGTGGTTGTAATCGTTGCTGCGAGCTTTGGTTATTATTTTTGGAGAAGGAAGAGGCAATAGGTGCTCAACAAAAAAAACCAACTGGTATAAATTTACAACCAATTGGTTTTTTCGCCACTGATTTGTGACTTCAATCTGATTTGAGCATGTAGGTAAAAAACGAAAAGATATTCAATCCCTGCGGACAGTGTGCTGTCCGTGGGGATTTTTTTGTAGGAGATTTTTTTTGCAAAACTAGTCAATACCCTTATTTTATTCTTATGTGTTCGTCCCCATCAGCCAATCCTCAACCTTTACTGCGGGAATACCCTCAAAATTTCCTTTGAATGAGCCATCTTTGAATAGCACGAATTTAGGATAGTTGTCCTTAACTTCAAGTAACGAACCAAATTCTCGCTCAATGGTTGATTCGCTATTCAGAAGATAGCAAACCTGCAAGTACAGCTTGTTTCCATCTTTTTCGCCTACAAAATCAACTTCCCGTTCACCAACACGCCCAACGCAAACTTTATATCCCCTGCGAAGCAATTCCAACCCTACAATGTTTTCAAGTATTGTCTCAGTGTTTTGCAAGTTTGCGCCCACAACTGCCTCACGCAAGCCATGGTCTACAACATAATATTTTTCATTGACCTTTAACATTTTTTTGCCGTTTACATCCTGGCTTTTCAAGCGATACAGCAAATATGCTTGCTCGCAAGCCTTTAGATAATTTAGGATAGTTTCGGAAGCAACTGTCCTTTTTTCGGCTTTAAGGAATTTCGATATGCTCGTTGCAGAGAAACTTTTCCCCACATTTGCCAGCGCATAGGAAATGATGCGCTCTAGCAAATCAACATCACGAATATTGTTACGCTTAACTACATCCTTCAGAACAACAGAATTGAAAACGTCCTGCAAATAGTTTTTGCTAACTGACGCATCGAAATCAATGCTTGATAAGAATGGCATTCCGCCGTATTGGATATACTCGTCGAATGTATAATCCGCATTTACCTCCTTGAACTCTATAAAAGAAAATGGATAGATTACAAATGATACATAACGCCCTGCGATGTAGGTAGCCAACTCTCCTGAAAGTAGCTGTGAATTCGAACCCGTGATATAGATGTCTGCTTTGTATTTCATGCGCAGAGAGTTAATAGCCTTCTCCCAACCGTCGACTTCTTGAATTTCATCGAAAAAGAGGTAGAAGTGTTCATTGCTGTCGCCTATTTTTTTACACACATAATCGTGGAGTGTATTATATTCACATAGGTGCTGATTGCCCAAATCCTCGAAATTTATGAAGATGGTGTTAGGGCTATTTATTTCATCTTTAATTTGTTGTAACAGTACACTTTTTCCGCCGCGCCGAATACCCGTCAACACTTTAATAATGTCTTTGCCAATTAATGGACGAATCTTTGATAAATAACTTTCACGAATAACCATATCAGTCAACTCCTCTCATAATCACAGTATCATAAAACATAAGCTGCGGTCAATGCATTATTTTTATATGTGAAAGATATATCTTGTGCAAACTCTAATATTTACTATTTCCTAAGATTTATTTGCTGTAAATTATTCAAATAGCGTTGGTTTGTATACGTACGATAACTTCATGACAATTTCCCCGAAATATTTACAAAGTTCCCGAAATATGGTACAAACAAGATGCATTTAAATCAATCCATATGTCGAAAGGGGATTTTAGTCATGTTAAAATCGAAATTCCGCAAGAAAGTTTGTCGAACCATGTCCCTGTTCCTTGCCCTATTGATGGTGCTTGGAAATGTTTCAATTGTCGTGTGGGCGCAGGAGCCGCCCGTCTATGAACATGACCATTACAATGTCGACTATTCGTTGCCAGAGTTGCCTTTGTTTACGCTGGCACCCGTGCCCTCATCGCCTTATCATAGTGCCTATCCAGAATATTATGCTTATCACATTTTAACCAGCACTTTGCAAGAGCCTGTAGGTATGCAGGGCTTCGAGGGTGATTATGAGATTGCTGGCCCGAATGAGCCGGTTGAGATTATAGTGATGTTTCGGACGCCTTCTGCTGTGGCTTTGCGTTTGATGCAAGAGAGAGGGATTAGCCATAGTCTTGCGTTGTCGCGGGCTTCATTTGAGGATCAGGCGCTTTCGGCTCATGATGCGTTTTGGGGGGAGTTTGGGCATATTGGTAGGGGGCGTGCTGGGGATTCTGTGGAGGTGCTTAGTGAGTGGTCTAGTTTGATTAATGGTGTTGCCATTCGTGTGGCTGGTGAAATGGTGGAACGGATTGCAGCGTTGCCGGAGGTTTATGGGGTGTTTCCTAACGTCGAAATTTTTCCTGATTATGTTTACGATGATATAAATTCCGCAACCACCACGACGGCGGTAACAATCGACGATTTGATGCCAGAAGCTAGGGAGCTTTTTGAGTTGGATTTTATACACAATAATCTAGGGATTACGGGAGAGGGTGTTCAAGTTGCTGTGCTGGATTGGGGAGTTGAACATGATCATCCGGCACTTGCGAATTTCCTTGAAGATGGATACATCCGCGGATGGCATGGGGATAGAGTTCTTGATAATGACCACGGCATGATGGTTACCGGCGGGGTTATTGCTATGGCACCCGGCATAGATCTTTGGCATTATCGTATAGACACTGATAGGTTCACGACTTCTATTGATCGTTCAGTAACCATGATTGAGGCTGCTCACAGAGACGGTGCAGACGTAATGAGTTTAAGTTTTTCTCTTGTAACAAATATGTTTATACCCGTCCTTACTATAGCGCTTAATACAGCAGTGCTAGATGACGTAGTTGTGGTTATCAGTGCAGGAAATCGTGCTGTAGAGTATGGTTCATTCAGCATTGCCGCTCCCGGCCCAGAACACCTTGCCATAACGGTGGGTGCTGGCAATGCAGGCGGGATGGCGTATGTATATTATGGAGATACCATAGCGGACTTCTCATCTCGTGGACCAGCACCAGTAACATATCACATAAAGCCAGACATAGTCGCACCTGGAAATCGCATTAAGACGCTCACATTTATGGCTGATGGAGGTTACCGCGAAGGAGGAGGAACCTCCATAGCCACCCCCATTATTGCGGGCGTTGCTGCACTGATTTTACACGAATTTCCTGAAGCAACACCCGCTGAGGTTAAAGCTAGAATCATGAACTCAGCCAGGCCCTTGGATGGTATGAATCCCAATAGTGTCTTTACTGTCGGCGCGGGCTTTGTTCGACCGCTGGAGGCATTACAAAACCATACCGTCGTTACCGTAGAACATGATATCATTATGACTGAAGCTGAAACTGACAATGACACATCCATCTCATTCGTTACAGCTCCAGCAACCATGGCTTCCCTAAGTTTTGGCAACGCAGCCACCCTAGTTTTTCAACACCAGAATCGGAAGACTATGCCGCTCACGATACGAAACACTAGCGACACTGCCCGTGCGTACACCATTTCGCACTATTTTACAAATAATCCAGAAGACGTGGCACAGTTGTCTTTTAGCCAACAGACTATAACTGTCGGTGCTGGGCAATATGCTATCATTGATGTCACTATGTCTCTTCGCCATGGCCTCGTTACCGTGCCTTCAAATCCACGTATGGTTTACGAAGGATATATGGAGGAGCAGCAGAGATTTGCTCCAGAACTTCCTCCGCTTCCGCGTGTGTTTTACGAAGGATATGTATATGTCCGTGAGGGTGGCAACACCGTAGCTAGGTTACCTTTCGGGTTGGTCAATACCCATGCGCTTATTGCCGCAGATTCTGCGACACAAGTAAGTTCATGGGAGGAGCTTCGCGATGCAATCAATAATGCTCCGGCAAATGAGCCAACTACCATCCAAATTTTAAATGACATCGCCGCCGATGGTGCCGCGATAGTGATTGCGAATCAAAATATTTCGCTCATCGGCAATGAAAGATGGGAATTTATATGGGGGAGTACCCCGCAATGGAGAGGTGCCCCAACAAGAATAAGGCAAGCAATCCCCGGCCAGCGGCATTTCATAGTTTCAGGAGACCAAGCGAGCCTGACACTGGGGCCAAATATCACTTTATGTGGTGGTTGGGGTAATTCTGGCGGCGTGGTCGTGGCTGATGGTGCATTACGCATGATCGATGGTAGTGCAATTGAGAATTGCCTGTGGTCAGGCACAAGTGGAGGTGCTGTGCTTATGACAACCCACGCGACGTTTGTGATGGAAGGCGGCACGATTCGCAACAACGCTGCAGATGTAGGTGGCGGCGTGTTCGTTTCATCATCAGCAACTGGCGCGTTTACCATGACTGGTGGCGAGATAATAAACAACTACGCAAGTTTCGATGGCGGTGGCATTTTCTCGACGCTATTCGATTACGCAGAAACAGTTTCTTATACGTCCTACGGCAATCTCTATATAAGTGCAGCTGCACGTTTTGCGGACAACACAGCGGGCAACGGAGCCTCTGCACCGCCGCATAATCAACTTGCGCATATCACACCTGCGACTACCAGCGTCTGGGATTATGTGCTAAATAATTATGATATCAACTACAGGGGATTTTTAGGGCAGACTCCTGTAATGCGAGTAAGCATGTGGGAAGAGCTGCGCAATGCAATTGATAATACTCCACCGAATGTGGCAGCCACCATCCAAATCACGGATGACATCACTGCTCCAGATGATATTATTGGCAACACGATACAGATTGCTTCAAATCGGAATATTACGCTCATTAGTGATAACGACACAACGATGAGGACAATAACACAGACAAACCTTGGCCAACGGCATTTCAGCATCGGCAACGGACGCTCAACAAACCTGACACTGGGTTCGAATATTACGTTAAGTGGCGGCGATACCAACAATACAAACAACTCCGGAGGCGTAAATATTTCAGAAGGTATGTTCATGATGACTGATGGCAGCATAATTGAGAATTGCCGGTGGATGGGCAGTCGCGGAGGTGCTGTGTCTGTGTCGGCAGGATGGGGTGCGACTTTTACGACCTTTGTGCTGGACGGTGGTACAATTCGCAACAACAGCGCATCTGAAGGTGGCGGCATTCATCTTTTCCGTGGCGTTGTGCATATCACCAGAGGCACCATAATCGGCAATACTGCTGTAAATGGAGGCGGAGGAGTGCATGTTTTGGCCACGGAGGCAGGCGCGTTCACCAAGACAGGCGGCGAAATAATAAGCAACCATGCCGGCACCAATGGTGGTGGAATTTACTCGACACTAGCCAATCACTCGGCAACAGTTCCAGTAACCGCCTACAGAAACCTCCAAATAGGCGCAAATGCACACTTTTCAGACAACACGGCAGGTAACGGACACTCCTTGCCGCCTGACAATCAACTTCCGCATATTGCGTTTAGGACGTCCAGCATCTGGCACTGTGTGCTAAACAACTATGATATCAATTATACCGGGCGGATTGTAATCCTGCCACCCCTAACGGTAACAGTAACACCCGTAGGCAACGGCACAGTGGAAGGCACCGGAAGTTTCCATCCAGGCGCAGAAGTTACGCTGACCGCAATCCCGGCAGAAGGCTACAGATTTATAGACTGGGACGGAGACTTCACCAGCACAGATAACCCTCTCATATTCTACATGCCGGGTGAAGACGTTGTGTTGACGGCGACGTTCGAGCCGCGTGGGCAACTTTTCCCCGTACTCATAGACGGTGTGCAAGTTGGCACTTATGCGGCGGGAGAGCCGGTCGAGATAAACGCCGGCTTGCGCGAGGGTTATATTTTCACACACTGGATGGCAATTGGTGCAGTGCTTAACGATATAAGTGCGGCCATTACCGGATTTACCATGCCGAGCCGCCAAGTGACCAT
>Ga0123355_10010266_pt1 | contig 14323 bp, 13 predicted proteins | sample TergutEmb28metaG_3_FD_89872 | JGI IMG/M metagenome (GOLD analysis project Ga0123355, IMG submission 89872) | Embiratermes neotenicus P1 segment gut microbial communities from Petit-Saut dam, French Guiana - Emb289 P1 | ecosystem: Host-associated > Arthropoda: Insects > Digestive system > Gut ...
CGGCTTAGAGCCTGCACGCCACCCTGAGCGGTCCCCACCAGCATGGCCAATATCCAAAACATAGTAGTCAAGAACCGAGGGTCTCTTTCGGGACTCATGGACAGGGCAATCATACAAATAACACAATAGGTGCCAATGCCGAAGTAAATCATATTTTTAGCACCTATTCGCTCCGATACTTTCCCATAAATAATAGCGCAGGGGAAGGCCACAAACTGCGTAACCAGCAGTATCACCAAAAGGCTGATATCCGTAAGGCCGATGGTTATGCCAAAGCCTGTTGCCAGGCGGATAATAGACCCAAGCCCGTCGCTGTATAAGAAAAACGCAACCAAAAATATCAAAACATGCTTATGTTTAGTAATATCCAAAAAGGTTGTCCATACGCGAACAAAACTTTTGCGGATATACTGCGGCTCCGGGTCTACGCCAATTACTTGCGTAACATTTTTGAACATAGGAATACTAAAAACAATCCACCAAACGGCAGCAATTATAAAAGAAATGCGATACGCCATAACCAAAGGCATATCCAAAACCCCAAACTGCACCAGAATAACAAAGGGAATGCTTAAAATAAACGGCAATGCCCCGCCAACATAACCAAAACCAAACCCCAGCGTAGAAACACGGTTCATATTTTCCTTTGGCGAAACGTCCACCAGAAACGCGTCATAAATTTTATTGCTCCCCGAAAAACCTATGGAAGCAACAACAAAAACGCCCAGCAATATCAGCCACAGATGCTCCGGCACCAATGCCAGGGCAATGGTACCCAATATTCCCACATAAGCGAAAAAAGTAAAAATCATTTTCTTTTTCCCCCTGTAGCCCGAGAGGGTCCCAAGAACAGGTGCCATAAGCCCCACAATAACAGTGCCGACGGTATTTGCCAAACTCCAATAAGCATTGGCTACCGTTTCGCCGCCCACGGCATCCGCCGCCAAATGGATAAAGAACATCGAGAAAATTACAGTATGTACAATCATTACATAACCCTGGCTGGACCAGTCATATAAAATCCAGCTTTTTTCTTCCTTTGTCAGGCCTTTTGTTAAATTTAGCATATGTATAACCTCCTATTGTACTTGTTGACTGTGATTATATCGTTATTGATGTGTTTTGGAAATAGGGACTGAGATTTCCGTGATGTTATAAACCCAGAATAGAATTTTGCTTGGATTCGTGCTATAATTAGGTTAAAATGTGAGGTGCTTCACGGATGGAAAACAAAATCCTGTCCCCTATGAGCGACATAATTTTCAAAATGCTAATGGGAACCGAAAGCAGCATAGAAATTCTTACAGACTTTTTGCTTGCCGTATTGAACTTGTCGCCGGATGAATATACTGACGTAAGCATCACAAACCCTTTTCTATTACAAGAATACAAGGGTGATAAACTTGGTATACTGGACGTAAAGCTGAAATTAAAATCCGGCAAAGTGGTAAACATAGAGGTTCAAGTTGACCCTATGCCCTTTATGGAATCCAGAATTTTATTTTATGTATCTAAGCTAATAACAGAACAAATTAGCGAAAGCGACCAGTACGACAAAATAAAACGTGTGATAAGCATAATAATTGCCGACCACCAGTTGATTAAGCAAAGCGACAAGTATCACCACCACTTTAAGTTGTACGATTTAGAAAGCCAAGTGCTACTGACCGATGCGTTGGAAATCCACACACTGGAAGTGCCAAAAACACGTCCGCTATCTGAAGATGTAGGGAATTCACATTTATTAACCTGGATGAAATTTTTTGACGCTAAAACGGAGGAGGAGTTAAAAATGTTAGCAGAAAAAAGCCCTGTAATGCAAAAAGCAACATTGCGCCTGATGGAACTCTCTGCCGATGAAAAGGCTCGTCAGCTTTATGAGGCTCAGCTTAAAGAACGCAGGGATAACTATGCGAGGGAACAGGGCGCGGTTCAACAGAACTCATACAAGATTGCTACAAATGCTCTTCGTAAAGGTATGTCTATTGAGGATACTGCCGAGATTACAGGATTATCTTATGCAGAAATTGAAGCACTGCAATGTGCAGTATAGTTTCACCATTACTTGAACATAAACGGTTCGCACTCTATCAATGGTGCGAACCGTTTAGTTTATCTGCTTTTTTCATTATATTGTCCGATGTCAACTTCTATAAGTTTAATCAAATTGGTTACAACCATATTTACGGCTCCTGTCAAAGAACATAGTGGTTGACCAGCGGTAGCCAAAAGAGTTTCTTCGATGTGCAATATTCTTTTCAAATTACGAAAGTTGAAATCTACACCGCCCGGCTATTAACCCGCTGCGCCACAACCAAGTTATAATAAATCCCCTTTTTCTGCAGCAGCTCCCTATGCGTACCCACTTCCGCAACGCCGCCTTCGTCCAGCACTACAAGCCTGTCGGCATTGCGCAAGGTAGACAGCCTGTGGGCGATGGCAATAGTGGTGCGCCCCTTTGTAATGCGATTCAAACTCTCCTGTATCAACGATTCTGTTTCCACATCCAGTGAGCTTGTTGCTTCGTCCAATATCAAAATCTGCGGGTCTTTGATTATCGCGCGCGCGATTGACAGCCGCTGTCGTTCGCCGCCGGATAGAGTTTGGCCGCCTTCCCCCACTTGCGAATTATATCCGTCGGGGGATTTTATTATAAAATCATGCGCCTCGGCGGCTTTGGCGGCAGCGATAACTTCTTCCACGGTTGCTCCTGTTTTACCATAGGCAATATTCTCGTGAAAAGTACCCGCGAAAAGGAAGTTATCCTGAAACACCACGCCCATGTTTTCGTGTAGGCGCGTTGCGTCTATTTCGCGAAGATTTGCACTGCCGATGGAAATTTTGCCGCTGCCCGGGTCATACAGACGCATAAGCAAATTTATTAATGTAGACTTACCCACGCCGGACTTGCCTACAAGGCCAATCATTTCCCCGGGGTGGATTTTTATGTTTATGCCTTTTAACACAGGTTCGTAAGACTTGTAACCAAAGTACACATTCTCGAAAGCGACACTACCGTCGGCGGGTACGCTTGGCTTTTTGGCGGCCGTAATTTCCGACTCGTCGTCCAGCAGTTCGAACACTTTTACCATACTGGTGGTGGCGTTGGCCATCCAGCGCGGTACATTAACCAACCAACGCAGCGGCGTGTAAATTGCCCACAGGTACATAGTAAACTGCACCAAGGCACCCACGCTAAGCGTCCCGTTAACAACCATCCATCCGCCTACAAACAGCACCAAAAATTCTCCCGCGCCCATGAGAAACGACAGCGGCGGGAACATAACGCCCCAAAGAGCTTCATTTTTGGAGGAAATGGTAGCAAGGTCATGGGTGGCGGATGCGAATTTGCTAATTTCGCGCTTCTCGTTGCCGAATGATTTAACAGTGCGTATCCCCTTGATAATATCATGCAAAATAGAACTCACACGGGAACTCCTGCGCCATTCGCGCTCGAACCGCGCCCGTATAAATTTGAAGAAAACATGCAGCAGTATTATCACAAAAGGCACCGGCAGCAGCACTAGCAGTGCGAGCTGCCAATTGATAAACAACAAAATGGTAAGCGCGACAAAGAAGAATATAACCATTTCCGCAACCCAGCGGCCCTGGTCGTTGATGGCCTCGCCTACGATGGCCGTGTCGTCCATTACGCGACGAATCAAATCCCCCGGCGAACGCTTGGCAAACAGCGTCATGGAATGGCTTTGCACTTTCGCGTATACGGCACTGCGGATATCGTTTTCGATGGCCACGGTAGCCCTGTTGTACGCACGGGTGGTAAGTATAAAAATAATTTCGCCGGCCACACGGGTGAACAACATACCCGCCGCAATAAGCAGCACCTGCCCCCATGTACCAACTTGGTCTTCCAAGTGGCGGTCTATGAGAATACGAGTGAAAACAGGAGACAGCAAAAACATGATATGGCTCAGGATTGCGATAATCTGCGAGCCGGCCACGGGTTTTGCATATGGCCGCATAAAACCCAACGCACGTCGCATGACAGTTAGCTTACTGTAGCAGAAAATGCACACGTTAAGCTCTTTTACCATTGGGCGATTGCATTTTTCGCAAAGGCGTTTTTCCGGTTCGTCCGGAATATGCGCCTCACCTGTTTGGCGGTAGTAGTTAACCAGCTTGCAAAATTCCCCCGCCTGTTTGATTCCGCTCATGGTAAAGCGGCAGAGGAGTTTATTATGGCCGGCGAATTTTGCATATATCAGGCCACAGCCTACTCCGGGCTGTACCAGAAGCTCGTCAAACTCGTTTGCGTGAAGGTTAAGGTCGGTCACCTCGTCGCGCAGGTGGCCGTCTTCGTAGAAAATAAGCTGCCCGTCGATGGGGGACATGTCCGGGGTCAAGTCGTATTCAAATGTAAAATGTTTCATATGTGGTGGTTCTCCTTAGTTGAGTGAAATGTGTTCGGTAGCAGACATTATAGCCGAACACGTCAGTTTACCAGTTCAAAGTTAAAGTTTTTTGCTTCTATAGGCGCAATGAGCGAATGGGTCGCGGGAAACGTTCACTGCGTGCGCCTAAAGCGAATGTTCCCCGCGCCGATTTCTCAAAAAAGAAGTGGGGTTAGGGGGGAGGTTCTTGCCCCCCGAGCGGGGGCGAAGCCCCTGCGGCGTTAAACTCTAACGAGCCAATAATGCCAGTACCGCCGTAAGCGCGTCTCCATTAACCCACAAATCCGGAGCAATGCCAACGCCTTCGGGCAAATGCCCGTCTGGGTGAATAAAAATGGTGGTGCCGAAATTTATATTGATGCCGCTGCGTCGTAGGGTCATGTTTGTGAATGACAAATCTGTATGCAGCATTCCGCCTGTGTTTTGCCCGATGACCAATGTGTTTTCCATGCTAAACATCAGGTCTGCAAAGCCGTCGCCGGCGGAATATGTATGTCTGTCTACAAGCAGGATTATCAGCGTATCGTTTTGTATGACGTTAAAGGGGTCTGTGTGCAGCAAGATATGGTTACTGTCGAACCGCCTGGATGGCGCGTATATTTCGCTTTCGGGTGCGAGGTAAAACTGGTTTGTGTAGGCGGGCATCATTCGGCGGAAGTCGTCATAATCCCATACGCGAAGTCCGTAATGGTTGCGCGGGATAACTTCGCCGGTAAGTATATGAAGAAAGCGGGGCGCAAGTCGCCCGTTGCCGCCTCGGTTTGAGCGGATGTCTACGATAATAGTGGGTTCGCCGCGCAGCCTTTGCGCATATGAGAGAAACTGCCGCGCCCCGGCAAAATCCATGCCGTGAGTAGAGTCCGGAAACCCCATTTGCATGATGGTTACGACCGGAATATCGTAGGCTTGTACCATGGACACATCTCTATGCTCAAGCCGTTGCGAATACAGCGGCGAAATGGCGAATGTAAACCTGTTGCCGTTTGTGTAAACTATGGTGGCAATGGAAGGAGCAGCATCGTAATCGGGTAGCACCACTACAAAGGAGTAATAAAGCGAACCGTCCTCGCCCAGCGAATGCCTGAACGCATCCGCGACATTGATGTACTCGCCATCGATTATAACTTGCGCAACATAGAGCTTTGTGTCACGGCTGCGAATACCCGCTTCGCTTCTTTCGAACACGGTCAAGCGGCCTGGGTTTGCGGGTACCATAAAATTATATTCTGCCCACAGCGGGTAATGGTCAATTCTAAAATGGTTATCGCGAATGACAGATGACAAATATTCTCGCAAAAGATAGGAAAAATAATCCGTATCCCAAAATTCCTGCGCGTACAGAAGCGTGCCAAGCTGCTCTTTTATCGCATGAAACGCCGCGTCGCCGCCGAAATAGATATACGCGCCGTAGAATTGGCTTATTATTGTGATAAGTTCAGCCACATCGGCCATTGCGTCTTCTGATGAAATATGCGCCGGGCGCGGATGCCCCTCGAAATACCAAGGGTTTATTGTTTGAGGGCTGCGCGCGTGAGTTAATTCGTAAAGGCGGGCGTAGTCCGGGCGTATGAGATTGTGGGAGCGGTAGTTGGCTATTTCTATTATGTCTTGCAGGGTTAGTGGGGTTATTTCTAGGGGTTCGGGGGGTTCTTCCTGAGAAGTTTCAATAGAAGTTTCAATAGAGGTTTCAATGGGGTATATCAAAATGGTTTCCGGTTGGGGAAGGGGAGGCGGCTGTGTAGCCATTTCTGCCATTGCTTCTATCACAGGCGGCGGAGTAATTATTTGCGTCGGTTCGCTGCCATGCCCGCAGGCGGTGGGCAATATTAATATGAAGGTTAGTATGCCGAGAAGTTTTTTCACGAGTGGTCTCCGTTCTGAAAAAAGCGCGATAAAGTTAGCGAAGTAGTATGTCAATGATACCACAAAATAAGAATTTACTCAAAGGGATTACGCAATTGGAATTGGACAATTGAGCCTTAACCCGTCATTAGAGTTGTATCGAAATTAATGTAAGCGAGCGAAAATTTTGCGGAATCAGGGAGAATTTTCGCTCGCCAATTCCAATTTCGATACAACTCTATTGCGAGGGGGATATCAAAAAGACAGCCGCTTTTGGAACAGCTGTCTTGAAAACTTTCTACTCTTTGCTTGCTTCAAAGAAAAATAAATCCTCGGATTTTTCAGAGAAATTCTGCAACAATTGCATCATTGGTATTCCCTCTATGCTACCAGCGTCGACCGCTCCAGAAGCGAGGTCTTGACGGTCTTGTATCACAACTGTCGTCACAGTAATCAGGCGTGTGTGTTCTAGAGTCGTTGTGCTTTACTACTTCACGTTCTCTTACAACATCGCGGGTATTAAATTCGTGTTCGTGGATTACATCATATTCATGTATGGTATCGTGGCGATACCTTACTACATGTTCATGCTTGACTACACGTTGTGAACCTGGGCAGTTAAATACTTCCCTTATTACTTGGCTATGGCCGCATCTATGGCAGCCTCTTATGCAATTGCAACTCATGTTTTATCCTCCTTTGCTTAAAGTAGTACTTGTTTACATTTTATGTAGGAGGATTATTTTGGTTCTTGTTTTTTACCCAACCAACACCTGCGCCGCATACAGCAACAGCAGCCCCGGCACACCCAAAAGCCCAACCACCAGCGCGGTTATAACATTAATGCCCACCGCAATTTCTGAAAAAATTGCATTGATAATCAAGATACCAACCACGCCCAAAGCCATGTTTCTAAATACGCCAAGCAGCCACTTAAACTGCCCCGAGTATAGCAAGTACGCAATAAATCCAACGCATAGCACAAGCATTAACAATATAATCGGGTTCATTGTACGTCCCCCCTAAGTTCTGGAATGTTGCCGCACACAATGTCGCGCTCTTTGCACAGCCCAATGTAATATTGATATTTCAAATTGGCGGCCTTTATTTCGTAAATTAAGCTGTCTACAAGAATTGCGTCGGACGTTTGGTCGAAACAATTATGTAGAAACTCTATGTCGCTTCTGACTGCTTCCAGCGCGGCAACCATTTCTATGTCTTCCCGTGACAGACGCTTGGATTTTTTTAGCTTAGCGGCCTTTTTTTCTTTGGGGATGTTTATAGATGGTGCGTATGCTCCTATTGTGCTTTCCATTGTAATCCTCCTTGGTTGTATGCGGGAACCGGTTTAATTTCGTGCCGTTACACTCTCTGCGCCTAATGCCGTGCAGTATGCATATATAACATGATAGTCATGAAAGGGCTTGTTTATTCCAGTAGTTGGAAAATAATTTTGTTTGGGTGTATAATGGACTTCAAGTGGCTAGTGTGACTAGCCACTTGAAAAATTCAGTTGCCTAGTGTGGCTAGGCAACTGAATCATGAAAAACGTCATCCTAAGAAAGGAAGATTCACAATGTGGATTCTTTACGCAATTTTAGCAGCGGTATTTGCCGCGGCAACAGCCATCTTGGCACGTATCGGCATACAGGGGGTAAACCCTAACCTGGCCACAGCTATTCGCACAGTGGTAGTACTTGTTATGGCATGGGGCATCGTTTTTGTAACAGGGGTACATAGAGGCATCCCCGATATCACCACCCGTTCATGGATATTTTTGGTGTTATCGGGTGTCGCCACCGGTGCGTCGTGGCTGTTTTTCTTTCGCGCATTGCAAATCGGCGATGTGTCACGTGTTGTGCCAATCGATAAATTCAGCGTGGTAATTACGATGATAATGGCCTTTGTTTTTTTAGGCGAAGCCGTAACCACAAAAGGAGTTATCGGCGGCATATTAATTACCATAGGTACGATTATTTTGGTTTTGTAGGGGCGATTGATTTCCGTGACGGAAAACAGCTTTACAAGCCTCTCTCTTCTATGATATTGTATAATGGAATAGGAGGGATTTTTATAAACAGTATAGAAGATTTATTCAAAAAAGCGGCAGATAGCAAGGACGCAATTGTGAGTGTTGCTGCCTGTGCGGATTTGCATGTGCTGGAAGCCTGTGTTTTGGCTGCGGAAAAGAAAATCGCGCGCTTCATACTGGTAGGCGACATAGAGAAGACCCAAAAAATCGCCACCCAAGCAGAACTCAACCTTACAGGTTTTGAAACCGTAAACGAACCGGACGACACAGAAGCCTGCAAAAAAGCAGTGGCACTTGTTGCGGAAGGCAAAGCAACCGCCCTGATGAAAGGTATCATCGACACATCGGTGATAATGCGCGCCGCTTTGGACAAAGAAGCCGGGATGCGCACGGCCGGCAAGCTAAGCCATATAGCCGTGTTCGAGCTGCCCACGTATCATAAAATGCTGTTTGTAACCGACGCGGCGATAAACATTGCCCCAACCCGGGACGACAAAGTGCAAATTATCCAAAACGCGGTGGCTGCTTTAAATAACCTGGGCCTAGCCTCGCCAAAGACCGCGCTGCTAGCCGCTAAGGAAAAAGCAGACGAAAAAATGCCGGTAACCATGGAATATGCGGAAATTGTTAAAATGAATCTCCCCAACTGCATAATAGACGGGCCGTTGGCACTTGATAACGCGGTTTCAAAGGAAGCCTGCGAAGTAAAGGGCATAAACAGTCCCGTAGGCGGCGATGCAGACCTTCTTGTAGCACCCGATATCGAAGCGGGCAATATTTTATATAAATCATTGGCGTTTTTGGCAAACTCGCGCAACGGCGGCGTTGTGCTGGGTGCAAAACGCCCTATAATACTAACATCACGGGCAGACTCGGCAGATTCTAAGCTGATTTCAATTGCCCTTTCTGTGTTGTTTTAATAGGAGGAAGCAAGTGAAAATATTGGTAATCAACCCCGGTTCGACATCCACGAAAGTAGGCATTTACAACGACGAAACCCTTATCTTCGACCAAACCCTACGCCATAGCATCGAAGAAATCGGCAAATTTGACAAAATAACCGACCAATACGATTTTCGGATGGAAATTATCGTAGACGCTCTGCAAAAAGCAGGCACAGACATAGCCGAGCTTGACGCGGTAGTAGGCCAAGGCGGCTTACTAAACCCCTTAGAAGGCGGCACATACCTGGTAACCGACGGCATGATACAAGACCTGAAAGCAGGAGTACAGGGCCAGCACGCATCCAACTTGGGCGGGCTTATCAGCCACGCAATCGCAAGCAAGATAGACAAGCCTGCTTTCATAGTAGACCCCGTAGTAGTAGACGAATTCATGGAAATCTCCCGCGTAAGCGGTCACCCGGAATTCAAACGCCGCAGTATTTTCCACGCGTTAAACCAAAAAGCAACCGCCCGTAAGTATTGCAAAGACGCAGGAAAATCCTACACCGACCTTAACCTGATAGCAGCCCACATGGGCGGCGGCATTTCCATCGGCATCCACAACAAAGGCCGCGTAATAGACGCAAACAACGCCCTAAACGGCGACGGCCCCTTTACCCCCGAACGCAGCGGCACCCTGCCCGTAGGCGACCTGGCCGCCCTATGCTTTAGCGGCAAGGTAACCCACGACGAAGTGAAAAAAATGATAACAGGCAAAGGCGGCATGGTAGGCTACTTCAACTCCAACGACCTGCGCGAAATAGAAGAACGCGCCAAAACCGACCCGGAAGCCAAAACCATCCTGGACGCAATGATATACCAAATTTCAAAAGAAATAGCAGCAATGAGTACCGCCGTTTTCGGCCAAGTAGACGCAATCCTACTAACCGGCGGCCTGGCCTACAGCGACTACATTACAGAAGGCATAACCAACCGCGTTAGTCACATAGCAAAAGTCCACCGCTACCCTGGCGAAGACGAGCTTGGCGCGCTGTCGCAAGGCGCGCTGCGTGTGCTGCGCGGCGAGGAGGACGCTAAGATTTATAAATAAGTTTACTTTTGAGGCTACGCCTCATAAGAGCGGCTAAGCCGCTCCCCGAAGGAAGTGTAGGTGGGCTTTGCCCACCGGAACGGCGGGGTTTGGGGGCAGCGCCCCATTAAAATGAGAGAGGATGAACCAAATGGAGAAGTTCAACAAGTTTGAGTACATGGAGGAATACGGTTACGAGCAGTTGTGCCTGTTTCATGACAAATCCACGGGGCTGAAAGCTCTGACATGTGTTCACAATTCCGTGCTGGGCCCCGGCCTTGGCGGAACACGCGTTTGGAACTATGCAACAGAAGACGAGGCGATGATGGATGTATTGCGTCTCGCACGCGGCATGACGTACAAGAACTCAATTGCGGGTCTGCCACTTGGCGGCGGCAAATCGGTAGTTATTGGCGATGCGCGCGAACTTGCCAAAGACTCTGTAAGATTCGAAGCGTTCTGGCGTGCCTTTGGTCGCTTTGTAGAGGGCCTTGGTGGCCGTTACATTACAGCGGCGGACGTTGGCACAAACGAAACCGTTATGACACATATTAAAAAGGAAACGGATAACGTTGTAGGGCTGCCCGGTGGCTGCGGAAGCCCGTCTCCTTACACGGCACGCGGGGTGTTTAATTCTATCAAAGCGTGTTGTAAGCATGTTTACGGCAGTGACAGCGTAGAAGGCAAGACAGTTGCAATTCAAGGCGTGGGTGCAGTTGGATATTTCCTATGCGAACATCTCCACAAAGCGGGTGCTAAACTAATCGTTACCGACGTTTATCAACCAAATGTAGATAAAGTAGTAGAAGATTTTGGCGCGAAAGTAGTAGCACCGGAAGACATCTACGGCGTAGAGTGCGACATCTATTCTCCAAACGCGCTTGGTGCCATAATTAATGACGAAACCATCCCTCAATTGAAATGTAAAATCGTTTGCGGCGGTGCCAACAACCAGCTTAAAGAGCCTGCGGTTCACGGTAAGAAATTACAGGAAAAAGGCATTGTTTACGCGCCAGATTACGTGGCAAACGGCGGCGGCGTAATTCACGTGAGCTTCGAAGTACGCCCGGGCGGCTGGAGCTATGAGAAAGCCATAGCGGAAGTAGACGCAATCTACGGCCGTATGGTAGAAATTTTGGCCATGTCCGACAAAACAGGCGAGCTAAGCTACCTGTGCGCAGACAAAATGGCAGAAGCCCGAATAGAAGCAATAATGAAAATAAAAGGCCTCTATTTGCCATAAGGGAAAAGTACTCAAGTGGCGTTCTGGCCGCGTGAAATTGTGCAAAACCTTTTGGAGGTTCCCTTAATGACATACATCGTAACAGGCTTTTACGGCAGCGGAAAAACGGAGTTCGCGCTTAACTTAGCGCAGAAGCTAGCTCGCGAAAAGAAGGAAGACGTCAGTTCCCTCACATGCCAAAACAAAGAGAGAGAATCAAGTTCTCTTGCATGTCAAAAAGGTGAGAAAGCGGCAGATTCTCTTGCATGTCAAAAACACCGTGTAACCATCGCCGACCTAGACGTAACAAACCCATATTTCCGCAGCCGCGAACGCGAGAAAGAACTTGCCCCACTAGGCATAGAAATAGCGGGTTCTGCCATAGAAAACCACGTGGCGCAGGACGTACCCGCGCTTAGCTTTGCGTTTTTGTCACGTATACGCGCGGGGGAAGATGTGATAATCGACCTCGGCGGCAACGACAACGGACTGAAACTGTTGGCGGGCTGCTACTCGTCGATTACCGCCTACGAGCTGCTGTGCGTGTTTAACAAATACCGCCCGGAAACGGATTCCGTCGACAAAATGATAGCTTTCTGCAAGCAGATAAACGCTTTCGGACGCTTGCCAATAACCGGGCTTGTTAACAATGGCAATTTGCTGGCAGGTACACAACCCGAGCATGTTTTGGATTCGCAAAAGCTGGTGCTGGAGGCGGGAGAAGCACTTAACCTGCCGCTGAAGTACACGCTGGTGCGCGAAGATGTTTATTCACAAATATCCGACAAAATAGCATCGGAGAAAGTAATAACCTTCGCCGCCCCACAAATGCGCAAAAAATGGCAAGGGTAGCAAAGTCGCAACTTGTTTACGGATTCAAGTTATTAGTGACACTAAGAACTTGAAAAAGTAATTTTATTAAAACGGGCGAATATTATTCGTCCCCACATACCACAAATTCGCAAAACATGAAATCTTAAAAGAAAGGAAGATTGTATGGCAAAGGCAATTTTAACCTTCGATGACGCGGCCTGCAAAGGTTGCGACCTATGTATAGATGTGTGTCCCTTTAAAATTCTTGCTTTGGACAAAACAAGAGTAAACGCAAAAGGATACAACCCTGTATACTGCACGGACATAGAAAAATGCACGGCCTGCGCAATGTGCGCCCGCATTTGTCCGGACTCAGTGATAAAAGTCGAACGCGTCTAGTTTCCATATCAAAGTTAAAGTTTTGATTAAATTAGGCGCAGTGGAGCGGAGCGAACGTTTCCCGCGCCGCCTTTTTCAAAAGTTTATGGGGTGTGGGCTGGTCGTTCGCTTCGCGAACTGCTCGCCCAGGCAGCCAGGGGCAAAGCCCCACGGTTTTAAAACTAACCCTAGGAGGATAATCAATGAAAGTTCTTATGAAAGGCAACGAGGCCATTTGCGAAGCGGCCATTCAGGCCGGGATGACGGCATTTTTCGGCTATCCAATAACGCCTCAGAACGAGATACCGGAATATCTTTCCGCAAGAGCGGAAGACGCGGGCATAGCGTTTGTTCAAGCAGAATCGGAAGTTGCGGCCATTAACATGGTCTATGGCGCGGGTGCCGCAGGCGGAAGAGTTATGACAAGCTCGTCTTCGCCGGGCATCGCGTTAAAGCAAGAGGGTATTTCCTATATGGCGGGAGCAAGGATTCCCGCGCTGATAGTGTCCGTGGCACGCAGCGGCCCGGGCCTTGGCGGAATTTTGCCGGGCCAGGCAGACTATTTTATGACTACAAAGGGCGGCGGAAACGGCGACTATTACATGCCGGTTTTTTCACCCAATTCCGTACAAGAGGCGACAGACCTTGTTTTCAAGTGTTTCGACCTGGCGGAAAAGTACCGCACACCGGTTCTGCTGTTGACAGACGGTATGCTGGGCCAAATGATGGAGCCTGTGGAAATTAAGCCAACGCCGAAGATAAACCACGACAAATCTTGGATAGTGGATGGCCAGGCCGATAAGCGTCCGCGTAACATTATCAATTCGCTGAGCCTGCTTGGCGAATTGCTTGAAGGCATGAACCACGAGCGTTTCAAGTTGTACGAGCAAATTAAAGAAGAAGAAGTCATGGTCGAAAACGGCGTGAAGGAAGGCGACGAAGTTGCCATAGTGGCATTCGGCACGCCTTCCCGTATTTGCCAAAGCGCGATAGAAGACCTAAAAGCCGAAGGCATAAACGCGGGGCTTATCCGCCCGATATCGCTATGGCCGTTCCCGTACGACGTTTTCCAAAACCTGCCGAAAAGCGTAAAGCATGTTTTGGTGTGTGAGCTTTCCATGGGTCAAATGATAGAAGACGTAAAGCTTGGCGTAGAAGGCAAACTTCCTGTGCATTTCTACGGACGCACAGGCGGCATGGTGTTCGAGCAGGAAGAAATTTCAGGTAAGGTAAAGGAAATCCTTCGCGAAGCCGCAAATGTTAAAGGAGGTGCAAAGTAATGGCAAAAGTTGTGTATGAAAAATCCAAGGGCCTCACAGATATGAATCTGACATACTGCCCCGGATGTTCTCACGGAACAATCCACAAGCTGGTTGCGGAAGTTCTTGTAGAGCTTGACGTGCTGGACCAAACCATTGCTATCGTGCCTGTTGGCTGTTCTGTAATGGGTTACAATTTCTTCAATTGTGACGGCGTGCAAGCCGCCCACGGCCGCGCGCCCGCTGTTGCAACGGGTATCAAGCGTACCGTCCCCGACAAAATTGTTTTCACCTACCAAGGCGACGGCGACCTTGCGTCCATTGGCACGGCGGAAATCATTCATGCCGCGCACAGAGGCGAAAATATCACAGTTATCTTTGTAAACAATGC
>Ga0123355_10010267_pt1 | contig 14322 bp, 4 predicted proteins | sample TergutEmb28metaG_3_FD_89872 | JGI IMG/M metagenome (GOLD analysis project Ga0123355, IMG submission 89872) | Embiratermes neotenicus P1 segment gut microbial communities from Petit-Saut dam, French Guiana - Emb289 P1 | ecosystem: Host-associated > Arthropoda: Insects > Digestive system > Gut ...
CACACTGAAACGGAACGCCAACACACACCAAACCAGATACCACCCATGAAATAACAACCAGTTAGTCGCAGACTCCTGAAGATGGTCGTATTAACGGCGGAAACATGTTGAGCATTGAATGAGCATTGAATAAAATAATAAAATAAGTGGCATCAAGTTGGTTTCTCTTTACTCAACCTGTACAACAGTTTCACGCTGAGTTGTTGCCTTTGCACAAAATGCATTAATCTGTGCCTAACGTTAGAAGTTAATAAGTCAATACAATCAAATATATTACCAGTAGTGAATACAATGAAAATGAACGTTAATACGGAATTTCGACTCCTTCTTACCTCTTAAGTTTAAGAAGCTTCTTCTTCAGTTGATCGTTACTGGCTGTTGGCCTTCTATGGCATTAAAATCTATACTTTTGATTTTATAGAAGGTCTTCTAAATACCTGCACCTACCAATGTATTAACAATCTACATTTGAATCCTTTACATGACAGTGATAATTATATATGTCCTGTGTTAGATATTACAGTGATAAGAGGGTGTGCCGGGTGTGCTTTGTTCGGCAGTGGCAGTTGGTGTGTCTGATGCTTGTTATGTCAGTCAGTAACTGTGCATCCTTTGTCTTTTGTGACAGCGACAGCCGTACTCACCTTATACTTCATAACTCAGTCTATGTTGTATGATAGTCATGTTTATGGTCATCGTGTGCTTGTATGGCAGTGACAAAAGGCTTAACATATCTGATGTTTATTGGGCCGTGCATCATTGTGATAACTAAAGAATAAAAAACCAAATAGATACCACTTATTATTTTATTGTACGTCTTATAGGCTCAATATGTTTCGGGCATTACTATGCCCATCTTCAGGAGCTCACGACTATGATGTTGATTACCACATTGGTCGTTTCGTTCTTGGTTTGCTTGGTCCAGCTCAACCGCACCTAACCTCCAACATACAGCAAACCAAGAACGAAACGGCCAATGTGGTAATCAACATCATAGTCGCGAGCTCCTGATGATGGGCATAGTAATCCCCGAAATATGTTGAGCCTATAAGAAGTACAATAAAATAATAGGCGGCATCTAGTTGATTTTTTATTCTTCAGGCTTAACATATGTTTTGTATGGCAACGATAACTCAGTGATTTATAGGCTTTATCAGCAATAAATGCATGTATTGTATGCTTTACATGGCAGGTACAACTTTGTGTGTGTTCTGCTTTATATGACATAAAACTTTTTGTTTGGTAGCTTTTGTACTTCAGTGACAACTGTGTGTGACGTACGCTTTGTATGGTAGACACAACGGGGCTTACAACATGCTTAATGTTGCAGTGGTTGCTGTGGGTAAAAATGCTTCACATGGAATTGATAACTAAGTATTTTATGCCTTATATGACAGTGGTAACTATTTGTACCGTACGCTTACATGCTATTTGCAACTCTTTACGTAGCTGTTTAGGATACATTGCGCCTTACGTGACAGTGACAACTGTGCACCGTGACCGTGACTGGTATGTTCAACATTTGTTCAATATAGCAGTGAAAACTACTCGTGTTTGTAAGGAATGCTTTAAATGGCAGATTGCATGCTATAATAATAAATAATATATTTTATCCAGAACTTTTTTAGGGTTTCGTTCTTTTGTAAGAAAAAAAGCTTAATTTTCCATAAACGACACAAATCGATTTAAAACAATAAGTTTTGAGACATTATCTGAACTACTTGTTCTACACTGTTTTAATGCTTTATTTCATGGTCTGAATAGAAAATTTGTAAATGGTAGCTTTTAAGTAATATTTCGCTCCTTTATTACCAAAATGGTTTTATCGTATCATTCAAACTTTTACTTCATTCGTAAATCAATTCAACCCCCAACTTATTTAAGACCAACTATTTTTTTGAAGTCTAAATGAAACCTTAAGTATACAGGAAGACATTTACTGCCTTACCAACATACGGGAAGGTCCGCTGTGCACAAGGAGGCTTAAAAGAAATTTCATTCTGAGACCACGGGGTACGTTAAGTTTTACTCTAAGACCATAAGATATACGTAAGTTTTACTCTGACACTAAGAGTAACGGCACTTATGTTCTGCAACCAAAAGATAGTTTGCGTGACTTTCATTATGTGACAAGAGAAAAGTTACGTGAGCTTCACTATGAGATAAAATGAAGGGCGAGTTGATTTTCCTTCTGACGCCAAGATATACAAGTACGTGATTGTCTCTCTCAGATCAGGAGATTTATGAGTTACCGATCAAGATCAAGAGATAGACTACGCAAGCTTCACTTAGACATAAAATGACATGTTTTACTTAGAGATTAAAAGATAGGTCGCTTTATCAGTGACAATAAGAGATATGTGGATTTTACGTACTTTTAGACTAAGAGCAATGAGTTACCCGAACACGTACATGTCACTCTAAGAGCTAAAAATAAGTGATTATTACTTCGAGAACAAGAAACACGTGATTTGTACTCTGAAATAAAGAGATAAGTCAATTTCTCTCTGAGACTTAAGTGTACACAAGCCACTTTCAGAGTAAGAGACATATTATTTTCTTTCTGAGACCAACCGATAATTAGTTTCACTCTGAAGCCATGACATACATGGATTTCACCCTGACAGGGAGACTAAGAGATATGTGACTTTATTTCTTACTTCGAATTACGTGAGCTTGACGCAGTCTAAATGATACACGAGTTTCTTGCTGAGACCAACAGGAAAGTGAGTTTCGTTCAGAGCCTAAAAGATACACGAATTTCACTCCGAGATCATGAAATATACGATTTTTCCTCTGATACCAAGGACTTCGAGCACTGCACAGAAATCAGGACCCCTCTTGTAGACTATGACAAGGAAATGCGTAAGAAAGGAGGGAAGAATTTTAACACATGGATCATAATGCAGTTTTTATTGTAATCCGTTTCTTTGTGCAGTAGACTGTATCAGTGACCTCTTTAATAAAAGGGAAGAGAGACGCTTTCCCCTGGTTCTTCACACGCACGAGGCTCGCTGTGTGGTCAGTAATTACAGAGCGGTAGACCCTCACGTGTGAAATCTTGCAGGCAGGGAGAGTAGAGGTGGAATCCAAAACATGACTGGCGAAGTGACGGCACCTCATCTTGGAAGTATGCGACAAGTAGGTAGGATGTTTGAGAAGGAAGTAAGACTGTTGCAACGAAACAAACTTCGAGGTTAATTTGGTACAATGGATAAAATAAATCAATTACAGATGATGATGTAAGAGTTGGTAATGCAGGTTTGGAATGGACAACACACAAGTAGGCAAAAGAGCGAGAAAGAGCGAAGATGGAAGAGAGACACAAAACAACAAAAGGATCAGAACACAGATAGAGGATTTTTGGAAACCTGCTAAGGAAAGTACTTTAATTTAAGAAGACAGGAAGAGGAAAAGAAGAAAGTGTATAACCACAGGCTTAATAAATTGCATTGTTTACTGTACAAATAGAATATTCACATGAATAAAGATGTGATAGTTGAAGAATAAAAGACCAACTTGATGTAACTTGCTATTTTATTTCACTTCTTATGTGCTCAACATGTTTCGGACATTAATATATCCATCATCAGGAGCTTGCGACTTTTCTGTTGAATTACCACATTGGTCGTATGGTTCTTGGTTCGATGTGTGTTGGAGATTTGGTGTGGTTGGGATGGAGTAGTATCCGTGTTGCAGGCTTCAGCCCGGTCTTTTATTCTTCAACTATCACAATGATGCACGGTCCAATAAACATAAGGATGTGATAGTTTGAGCATTTAGCATACAGAACATAAGTAACAAATTCAAAGAACGTTTTGATACTGTATCTGAATGTAAGCATTTGAGATCCCACAGCGTATTTTAAACATCGCTAAGTAAGCATCTATATCTTAGAAGATGCTGAAGATGATTCTATAACAATCGAAACGTGTTGCCCTAATACAATAATAAACATAATAAAGTTTTTTTGTGTTTGACTAATACATTATTGTATATTTATATAGGTACTATCTGGAGGAAAGAAGCCACTTTGGAGAATAATGTGTAAATATGATGATAAAGTTAATATGGAGCATTAAGAAATACGTCGTCATTCTAAAGGATGCTACCATATGGCTCGTGTTAGCGTTCAGTGGCCCTCTCCTGTAGACATTATTATAAACCTTGTAGTCAATAAAATGCGAGGAGATTACTGAGAGGTAGCAACTATTAGCTTCTCAGAAACATTCTCCATGAAGTTGAGAGAGACAGAAATTAATGGAATATAAAAAATTAAAATATAGCATGGTACAAGCAGGACGGTGTGCAGGCTACGTTATGAACTTGTAAAGATCTACCAAAATCCAATTTCTGTTCAGCTAATGAACTGAGGCTTTTCCACAAACGATGAGGCAATAATTCAAACAGACCACGGATATATTTGTTCACATGAATACAAGATTACAGTTCTTGCATCTCCCTCAACAAGTCAATATCTGTAGTTGCAACTGAGTGGTTCACTTACATAACAGTCTTTGCTATAGGACTGAGTAGTCTAAGTGACAGAGAGATGGATTGAGTGACATGTCAGTTGTAGGAGCGTAGCATCAAAACACGCGTCAGGGCAATTCAGGAAGGCGATAGCAATAAAGGTAAGCTATGTGGTACAAATGTCGCTGTGCGTACAAGGAAGGCATACAGAAGAGTGGAGATACAACACTGCTCCATATTGACCTTGAAACTAGACGGAGGTAAAGCGGTCAGCTTCATGGCTCGGCTGCTTTATGTATGGGGAAAAAGATTCTGGCAATCCCAGAAAAGGATAGGTGGGCACCAATAATCGATTCAGACACTCCGGAGAAAAGAAACCCCTTGCTCCAGCTGGAAATCTAACCAGCAAGCTGCCTAGTTACTATACCGACTGAGTTAGTCCGGTTCCAGTTGCTGTAAGCACGATTTAGGAAATAAGAAATCAAGACATATGAAGCACTGGTGCGAAGTGAGGGTCTTGTCGAATTAAGGTGCACTCCGAAATGGAACTGAAATTTATTTTAAATACATGCGTATACAAAGCTGAGGGCACACACCAACGGAAATTATTATAAGAGAGAAAATATAAGAAGGGTAATTAACAAAGTAGAAAGAAAATATCCTGTATTTAAGAACAGAATTCAAAAAAAGAGAAAAGAAAAGAAAAAAGAAAAGAAAAGAAAATAAGTTGAAAGTAAATGTAGAATGAAAGAATTTAGAAATATGATTCCGTTGTCAACAAATCGCAAAAGCCTTGACATCCCAAAAGTTTTAACATTCCAGAAAGTTTAAAATTAATTCGTTGTGCGAAAAGTGATTGATTTTTTGGAAGGAAACGCAGCAGTTCTAAATAAATGAGAATTCAAAATTATAGGAAACAGTTCGGACTTTGTACTATAGTGATTCGCAACCTATGCCTAGCCATTCAAAATGGCGTATCGAAATGCAACTCGAAGGGAAAATTTCCGTCTATATCATTAAATTATTTATAAATGAAAATTAATTGGAAACTTTTAATGTATTTGATAAAAGAATTTTAGTTATTATCACGATTTCATTAACCATCCGTGGCTACTTGAAGGCACTGCTGATGTGTTAGATCGAAAAAGGAAAGAGCATTCAACCAAGGAAAGTCGGAAAGAGTTTCCTACTCACAACGAAAAATCCACTACACCAAGATCACTGATGAAATCTGTCAAATCGTTGTTTAACTTTGTTCCTTTGTAATATATTTTGTCGATGTTGCACTCAATACTGTGTACTGAAAGATCATGAGTGTATGTGGCAGGCCAGTTACACCGTACACTACGGGGTCCGTATTTGTTATGTTATATATGCCTGAATACTAATACAGAACACGCCCAAATGTCCATGAGTAAAGAAAATAAATGTTATGTTAAATAAGCACACGCAAATATTTGAGGTGTCAACACAAGTACAAACAACTAGGAAGAGTTTGCAAGCAGGATCAGGACGGAACCAGTTCCATCCTGTTCCTGCTCGCAAGATGTCAGCAAACCTGTATGACATACACCATTGCTGTGTACAGTGAAAAACTCCTGATGATGGACAGAGAAACTATCCGAAACATGTAGAATTTTATTCCGGAATAAATTTGAGAAAGTAGTGCATCTAGTTGGTTTTGTTATAAGAATTTATCACGATGCGTGGTCAACTCAACGTCAAATGGAATTAAGCATTTCGATTTGTATATCCGTTAGCTCTTCACGGCCAATTAAAAGGCTAGATTTTCACACACACAAGCGAAATTAATTTCTCTTCGTATTTAAAAGCTGCTGAGACGGGAATTATTATGAGCATTCACACATTTATGGAGTTTTAGTGTACTGGAAGTAAAAGCATATGCATTTTTTGAGCCATGCTTTATTTAATGACGATTTTACAGCTCGTATAATTCATAGCGTAGAAGAGCGATAAAACTGTACACGATAACTGGAAACAATGTGGAAAGTAAAGGTCATGACTTCATTCAGGATATTATTCTACTTCTTGTCTAAGGGGTTGGTGAAAAGGAAGCAAATATTCAGACACAATGACTTCTCGACAAAAATTCGAACCAAGGACGCCCGTTTTTCACTACTGTGAAATAAATGAACACTATTCTAGATTGTTGGTGTTTTGAGATGCTGCAGGTGCATGGATTACGTTTTTATCTGAATTTTGTTTTACCTTACACCAACGAGTATGAGTTGTTAACACAGACGGCAATTTCCCTTTGAGTTTCTTCTACAGAATGTCAGAACACTGTGGGTTATGACTGGCTAAATTTCAGGTGCTGCTTTGCAGTTCTTGTTCAGCCCAACACTTGGAAACAGGTGAATTTCTTGAGAAAGTGTGTATACGGCAGATTCTACCTACTAATTTGGTTTCTTAGCTTTAAAATTTTGTGTTATGCTGCCTGAGACAGAGTGATAAAACGTGACTCATTCTCAACCACAACAAATGTATTCTATGCTTGTTTTCACAGCGATATCTCACTACGTAGTGTTGACCTAACAGAATGTTTCGGAAAATGCTTGCCATACCAGGAATGATTAAGTTGTCAATAGAAAATACACACGAAGGAACAACAGAAATACCTACCTCGCGTACATTCATCGTATTCAAATCGCCATTCCATTATGTGAACGGGCGATCCTTCCCTTTGCGTAATTTCCACAATATATTGGTCTTATAGCCTCAATCAAGAAATCACTCTCTTCTCAAAAACAAATAAACCAGCTCTAGGTCCCACACAGTCTCGTAGTGAGGCTATCGATTCTCTTTCCGTGAGGAAGAAGCGGCAGGTGTTGTAGGGGCCACCCAACGCTTTCGAGTGTCGAGAATTGGGATATGGAAATCTGTAACATACAGCTCCATGCTCCTTAATGATATGCAAAAAGACAACCTTGCAATGTCCACACAAATGCACGCAAGTACATACAATTCCTTAGCTTAGGCAATATGATCGCTTCACTTCCTTTAATTACGACATAAATCAACCTGAAATAAAGAAAGGAATTAGGATTTGTCTCGGTCACCCCTTATGTGTGAATTCCAAGTAACGTAAGGCCTAATACGCTCAATATATATTATTTATTTTATTTTGTGGTGATTACTGTTTGTGGCTACGTAATTAAGCCGAAATTTCTATGCGTCGCCTTGTAAAATAAATCTGTTGGCGCTGATACCCATTTTGAATTATTTAATAAGCTTCAGTTAAACCAAGATCCAAATTTGGTCAGTTTTAACCATTTGTTTGGGTGACAGCGAATAAGACGGACGTTGACATTAATGCTATTCCCGCAAACCACAGCCGATAATTGCATTAAACTTCTTCCTTCCTATCAAATAAATGAAAAATTAAAACATACATGTATATATATATATGAGGGATTTGAAACTGTATGAGGTAGCAGTGGCAAGTTTAATTTAGTTCACTTCCATATTATTAGTGTGCGGCACAATAGCCTCAAGGCCAATAACAGAGAATACGCAGAGAGGTCGGCAACGCAATCAAGTAAAAACAGGAAAGAGTGACAAATAGCACAGAGTTACTAAAAATTCACACTTAAAAACAGCATAAATGTTGCTGTAATTGCATTATTACTTTAAAAATTGAGTAAGAGAGAACATTTGTTCCTCAATATATTGCCAGTACTGTTCCATTCTGTTCAATTGCAATTTCTGACATGTTGGCTTAGCAGCGTAAGAACAGTTGCTAAATGAACACTCGAATGCAAAAATACACAAAAACGCAGATTTTGCACACTTGCGTAACAAGGAAGAAAAGGCAGAAAGAAGATGCAAAATTAAATTAAATTAATTACAAATAATTAACCTAAATTAAACCACAGTTCGCATGAAACGTGAATGACCGAACTGCAGGGTAAAATCTGTTAATAATTTTCGCTTTAATTAGTAACAATATCCACATATAACAAATCCTTAATCAAAGAGACCTTCCATTGATTTTACCCCTAACGCTGTTCATAGCTCTAGCCACCGAAGGGGATCGAGCCAGAGGACACTTGTGACATTTAGAGACAACATTGAACAAAATCTCAGAAACTTTGAGTTGGCACAAGAAGGACGAGCGAGAGCTTGCAGAAGGGAGGACAAAGTTTTGAAACGTTCAGACATTATGTACAAAAGGTGCGTCTAGGTGGCGCCTCCGAACACACAAGAATAAAGCAATTTAGAAAATTAAAGTAATTATATTCTAAGTGGTTCCAAAACGACGATGAGAAAGTGATACAAACTTCTGCTGGATGCGCTCGAGATTACAGACATCGACAGAAGTAGTGTAATTGTACGAAAAAGGGCGTATTGTAAGTAATGTGCAATATAACATCATTTTATTTCCATCTTCAAATAGTGTACACAAAAACTCAATTATATAACCGTTATTTATTATTTGCACAGTTTTCTTTTCAGTTCCTTAAATTACTGTTTAACTTATGTAACTACTTGAGAAATATTTGCAGTTTTTAAATATATACAATTACTCTTGGTTGTTACTTCCAGTTTAGAATACAAGAAGTTTACAACAAACCGAAACACCCGGTGCCTACTTCTAGGTGTGCTCTTATATTCACCTACTTTTAGCCCTCCACACGTCTTTGTCCGTATACAGACATATCACGAATTCTTTAACAAAGCTTATACTTAATTTCTCTCATTGAGGATCAGAAAGTTTAGGGAAACTGTCCATCCTAATCAGGAAAAAACTCTTTAGTTTTAATCGATCCAGATTTCTGCCCTCATTAAAAGTTCACATAACTCCAGTGGACAAGGAAACGTTTCTAAACCCGTGACGGGCAAGCAAATTGGATATGAGTTGCTCCAAGTTCTCATACACATGTTTCCAATACCAGCTTCCTTATACCGGCTTTCGAGCGCGTGACTCTTTTAATTAAGTAAATAAATACATAGCAGCGGCCATATACAGAACATCATGTTTCTTGTTTCTGTGACAAATCGTCTGCACAGCTTTCCAGTAGTTTATGGGCAAGGCAAAATAAGGTACTAAAGAATAAGATTAAATGTGACTAACAATATTTTCACCTACGCAGAGAAAACTACGGGAATAGTTAGATAATATAGGACATCACGATGTACGTGAAATGTCATTATGAAATGTAATAAAACGGGGCTAAAAACAGTTTATATTGATTTATCATAACCTACATTCTATTTTTCAAAAGGTGTGTTCCATCAAAGAGCGAATGCACCGATACTAACTGTTCAGTTGCGGCGAAATACTGACGGCTTGAGAGCTGAATAATTCAGCCTTCGAAGAAATCCTACAGCGTAAGCGAAATATGGATTGTGTTACAAATGAATGTGCATCAAAACAACGAAAGAACACGAAATGGTCGACAACATGTGACTATAAACGTGCCTGTTACTCTCAAGTTTATTTCCAGTCACCGGTTGGGTTTTAATGTAACTACACAGTATACATGACTACAAAATGACAGCTGGTGTGAACTTGCACGCTGATATGCTATAGAGTTTTGTACAAAAAAGATGGATTACACATGCTATTTAATTTAACATTCTGCAAATGACAAAATTTAATTAACCATGTGAACTACTCGGAAATAAACACGAATTCGGTAAGTGTATTACGAAATGAAAGTTATAAGAATGTTGAAGCGAAGCAGTGCTATACCCAGTGTACTATCGCGTAAATCCCACGTAACCAACATATATAGACCGAGGGAGATGTTAGCTTCACAGCGTCAAACAAACTTCGCTCAGAGAGGAGAAAATATTCACAAATAACAAAACCCACATAGACCATCAGTGAAGTGGAGGTTCGTGATAAAACACAAGTCCAAAACTAAACAAAGTTTGTTGAACTAACACCGAATATTTAATTTTGCTTTGAATTCTTTTTCTCAATTCTATTTTATAAATGAACCCGGAATTCAACTGAGAGTAGATGTGGAAAAATGTAATCTAATTATACAAATTTCCAGTACGACTGACTTCGGACCGTGTTTTTTCTTTCTTTCTTCCTTCCTTTCTTGACCTCGGTGTAGTTTCTCATTACAGTTGTAGAGTGTTATTTTTGCCCTTGATTACACACAATGACAGACAATGGCACACAATAACACATATACACACATTCAATAGGACTCTTCTGGAGGAGAGGTAGAACTCTCCTCCCGGAAACACACAACACTCACAACAGACACACATCCATGCCCCGGCGGGATTAGAACCCGCAATCCCAGTAAGGTAGCGGCCCAGTCCCACACTCTAGACCGTGCGGCCACACATTTCTATTCATACAGATAATTTTTTTTCCACCTAACTTCTCAAGTTTAGGTTTTGCGTCTACGTTGTCCTTGCAGCTAACCAATAGATGTGTACTAGCAATTCAGAGATGACTCGTAGTTGAGGTTCTAGCTATAGCAACAGCTGTCACATGCATATCACAGTGGTACTAGCTGTAGCAATAGCTGTCACATGCATATCACAATGGTTCTAGCTATGGCAGCAGCTGCCACATGCATATCACAGTGGTTCTAGCTGTAGCAGTAGCTGCCACATGCATGTAACAGTGGTTCTAGCTATGGCAGCAGCTGCCATATGCATATCACAGTGGTTCTAGCTGTAGCGGTAGATGCTACATGCATATCACAGTGGTTCTAGCTGTAGCTGCAGCTGCCACATGCATATCAAAGTGGTTCTATCTGTAGCAGTAGCTGCCACATGCATATCACAGTGGTTCTAGCTGTAGCAGCAGCTGTCACATGCATATCAAAGTGGTTCTAGCTGTAGCAGCAACTGTCACATGCATATCACAGTGGTGCTAGCTGTAGCAGTAGCTGTCACATGCATATCAGAATGGTTCTAGCTATGGCAGCAGCTGCCACATGCATATCGCAGTGGTTGTAGCTGTAGCAGCTGCTGTCACATGCATATCACAGTGGTACTAGCTGTAGCAGTAACTGTCACATGCATATCACAATGGTTCTACCTATGGCAGCAGCTGCCACATGTATATCGCAGTGGTTCTAGCTGTAGCAGCAGCTGCCACATGAATATCAAAGTGGTTCTAGTTGTAGCAGTAGCTGCCACATGCATATCACATTGGTTCTAGCTGTATCGGTAGATGCTACATGTATATCACAGTGGTTCTAGCTGTAGCAGTAGCTGCCACATGCATATCACAGTGGTTCTAGCTGTAGCGGTAGATGCTACATGCATATCACAGTGGTTCTAGCTTTAGCAGTAGCTGCCACATGCATATCATAGTGGTCTAGCTATGGCAGCAGCTGCCACATGCATATCACAGTGGTTCTAGCCGTAGCAGTTGCTGTCACATGAATATCACAGTGGTTCTAGCTGTAGCACTAGCTGCCACATGCATATCACGGTGGTTCTAGCTGTAGCAGTAGCTGCCACATGAATATCACAGTGGTTCTAGCTTTAGTAGTAGCTGCCACATGAATATCAAAGTGGTTCTAGTATTTCGCAGGGGGAAAGTTACCAAACTGGTGCATGTTTTTGTAGGTTTCGAATTTGAGTAAGAAAACCTTAACATAAAAACCTCTTGCTAAACAATACAGGAGACCGCAGGAGAACTTTAGGTTTATCTTGTGTTATGGAGATAGGAAGAAAAAGAAGAAAAAAGTGGCTTTGTTTTGCTATCCAATAGCGCGATTTTTTGCCTTATTAGCGGTGTCCATTATATATTGGGATTCCCAGAATAAGACATGAATATAACCGTAATAAAATTTGTCAACATTCCGAGTGGTGATCACAAGAACGTATTACGAACTGACGAGAATCTTGCAATAAAAATGACTAAGTTTAGTGAAAAAATTCAAAATAAATCAATTCTGTTCTTCTGACAGAAATGGACCACATCTGACTAAAGCACATGTGTCTCTATATCCCAAGCAGTGATTTTCGAAAACAAACATCCATTTTATCTAAAAATATGATACAAGCCATGTCACTTTTTTTGTAATTTCGTCACTCATCTATTCAAAGTGCCTTCCTATTTGGAGAAATTGTTCAATGTTTTTCTCTTTTTATTCCTTCGGCAAATCGCTTTATTTGTATGGTTTATTGTACGGTCATAAATAAAATTCGTGTCTAGATTTAATTACAGTGTAAGTAGCTTATTTATGTGAGTCGCATTACCCACATATTTGTGTGGCAGCCAGTCGATAGCTACCTTAACGAAGAACGGACACGAACTGACTAAAGTGACCGATCAGAATATTGATGCCAACCGACAAAAACTAGGTACGTGCCCTTTCCTTGTTGACAAATGAGTGCAAGCTTTTAATTACTCAACTATTCTTTGTTGTATGCGTCTCATAATGGCAACTAAGTCAAGAACGATATCAATTGCCTTTGCACCTGATACGGCCTTATAGTCTAAATAATTCTCCTTCAGACAACGAGTAATATTTTAATTTTCGTATTTGCACCGTGCATGTTGAAAATATTAAGTTCTTTATTTGTCCAACTAATGCACACAATTCTTATAAAATTGTTAAACGCGTAAAAATCATTTAAAATTATACTAGTTGTTCCAACATGTTTCGGTTTACATAAACCATCATCAGGGAGCTCTCAGCCTGTGCTTCGCTAAAGTTACGATGTTGATATCGGTTACATATAGAGTTATTTGAAGTTATCGGTACTGTGGCTGTATATTTTGTTCCGTCCTGTTATACGTGTGGATCGTGAACTGTGCAGAGTGGAACTCTTCACAGTGCACTTCAAATAACGATATATGTAACCGATCAACATAGTAACTTCGGCGAAGCACAGGATGAGGGCTCCCTGATGATGGTTTATGTAAATCGAAACATGTTGGAGCAACTATTATAATTTTAAATGATTTTAACTGTTTAACAATTATAAGAATTGTGTGCATTATTTGGACAAATAAAGAACTTAGTGTACTTTTTTACACTATGTTTGTGTAACATTATCAAGACTTAGGATTTACCGTCATTTTCTTCAGTCTTTTCTATTGAATGTAAAAAATTTAAATTCTACTACATCAGAACTTCAATTTGAATTTTATTTGAAGAAAAATATTTTGCAAAACTTTAAATCATAAGAAACACTGCATAATACGAAATTAATTGTACATCGTATAATTAAAGGTCTTTTATGAATGTGTGATGTGTCGAAACATGTAGCTGAGGAAACACAAATCTTATTAGCTCTTTTTTAGCTGTTTCTTTAAGTAAAACGTGTTGAGTTAACTGAGTGTAGCATATGAATTAAATGTTACACGTAAGAAGACAAAAATGCATCTACACTAAATAAATTAAACACTCATTGCTTTTGATAGAATGCACTGAAATGGTGCAGTAAAAAATTAATTAGGGCTTTTAGGTGCGCTCGCAAAATTTTGAAAGCATCTATTAGCTTCATCTTGTCTATCCACCTGTCTGCGTGGAACAACTCCGCTCCCACTAGACGGATTTTCATGAATCTTATGCTTATTGGACGGTGTATCATTGTAATAGTTGAAGAATAAAAGACCAACTTGATGTCACTTGCTATTTTACTTCACTTCTTATGTACCCAACATGTTTCGGACATTAATATATCCATCATCAGGAGCTTGCGACTATTCTGTTTAATTACCACATTGGTCGTATTGTTCTTGGTTCGTTGTGTGTTGGAGTTTCGGTGTGGTAGGGTTGGGGTGGTATCCGTGTTGCAGGCTTCAGCCTGCAACACGGATACCACCCCAACCCTACCACACCGAAACTCCAACACACAACGAACCAAGAACAATACGACCAATGTGGTAATTAA
>Ga0123355_10010268_pt1 | contig 14322 bp, 9 predicted proteins | sample TergutEmb28metaG_3_FD_89872 | JGI IMG/M metagenome (GOLD analysis project Ga0123355, IMG submission 89872) | Embiratermes neotenicus P1 segment gut microbial communities from Petit-Saut dam, French Guiana - Emb289 P1 | ecosystem: Host-associated > Arthropoda: Insects > Digestive system > Gut ...
ACCAAATTTAGATTTTCCTAACAAATTTTATCTACATTTTTATTTAATCCTAATGTTTGCATGGAAATGCAATAGTCAGTTCTCATTTGTATTGTGGAACATCATGTTGCTTTCAGCAATATAGAATGGTGCACAGTAATAAAAACATAATCCATCAATATACAACTTTTATTATAGCAAATCCAAAGCAATTACATGTGTCAGCTGCATAAAGCAGCCACCATTAGGCTGTATATATCAGAAAATGTTTACCATCAGAAAATGTAATTTCATTTTTTGATACATATGGCCTAATGGTGGCTGCTTTATGCAGCTGAAACATGTAGTTGCTTTGAATTTGTTATAATAAAAAGTTGCATACCTACAGATTACATCTTTATTTCTGCATATACAAACACAGTAGGGATGTTGCACCGTAAGAATATAGAATGGACTTAATTCTTCATGTAAAGTGATACTGTATGTGATTTTAACCAAACTTGAATTTTCTGGACAGATTTTATTAGTCCCAATGTAAAATTTAATGAAAATCCACCCAGTGGGATCCAAGTTGTTGCATGTGGATGGACGTAGGACAAACAGACAGACAGACAGACAGACATGACAAAGTTGTGTCACTTTTTGCATCTTTGCAAACACATTTAAGTCGCCTGTTCAGGGGTTAAATCGGTGGGCAGTGTGAAATAGTGTCAACTTAGGGAAGTGGGCTTTGTGTGGGTGTTCGTAGTGTTGCCACTGGAGAGTGAGGGTATTTATTTAGTTCTTGGAAGATGGACACCCTAGAAATAAACCCAAAAGATGACTGATATTTGAACAACAAACATCCTGTAATCTCTAAAAATTGTATCAGTACAAATTACTTGGTTAAGTAAAATATTATAGCTGTCTCTAAACTTGCATAATGCATTATGTGGATTTTATGGTCGAGTGCTTTCTGTTTTAATATTTGTTTACAGTACTATGAGGTCAATAAAGAGAGGTGAAACACCACCAAAAAGATGAAGTAAGCTCTTGTTTGTATTTTTGAAGAGAGAGTTCTTTCCACATAACCCTTTCCCACGAAATAGGATGTTTCCGTTGGCATCCATCTCATCACTGTTGTGTACTTACACTACGTTAAGTGTGAACTGACCCTGAAGCGCTTACTTATGTGGGTTATCACATTTTATGGCATTAACTTGATGTTGTCCAAAGAGGGGCAAAGTAACGGTGGAAAAAAGGAGCATTAGGATGTTAACAGTAATAAAGTTACATATTGTGAAAATTCCAAAAGTTATAGTTTTGAGCATCCTGATAGAAAATATAAATGGATGATAAAATGGGGTTTTATTTTGAATGCATGCCTGATCTTCTGAGTGAATCAGTATTTTGTACTCCCATTACACTGAAGTAGGTGAGAAGGTTTGGGTGAATGGCCTGGCCACCAAGTTATGCCCTTCAGTCATGTTGTTCTTAATTTCCCTGGATGCATCAGTTCTGTTATGTTGTATCTGTCACATAAGAGCGGTTTGTCTTGTTAGGAAAGAGAGACACACATACTGTAGTTACACTTAATACAGGAAGCTGAAACACCCAATGGATCAACCTAAAAGGAAGTGCAGTAAAGCTCTCATGTATGAAGGCATTTTGAATAATCATAAATTTTCACATACCTATTTGGGATTGCATTAATTTGGATTTATGTACACTGCCAGTATGAGACATTAACTGGACTTGTACATAAATAGTGTGATTCAGTGCATACTTGCTGAGCCTGTTACATAAGAACTTGTACTGGGACTTAAGTTTTTGGACCTTTTCAGAAGTGTATACCCATCAAATTGTTCATGGTGTTAAATTCATTACATATTTACTTTATGGAGCAGAGTCCTTCTTAATAAGCTAACAAGTTCTCAGCTAGTCAATAAATTCCTCACATTTTATGGAACCTGAAGGTTTATTCTGCGTTTACAAGTGCTCGTCACCTGTCCCTATCCTGAGCATTAAATTCAATACAGACAAGAATTGTATGTACATTTTTATGTTACATCTTTATTCTGTGTGCTTCATACACTCAGTTGACAGTGTTTTTTATTTAATTAATGAGACCTTTTTACTACAAGAAAAGTACAGAATGTATGTAATTTAATTTTTATAAATTTGCTGCTGAATAAAAATTTATGGAGGGACTTAAACATGCTTTTTAGTTATCATCTGTAAGAGAAATTCCCAAAAGTTGCACATAGTGCCCCATAGGCTATAGTAACCTTTGTTTTCAACCATACTGCACCTGCATATATGAATGTGTGACTTAGCAGCTCAGTCACTGTGAACCCACACAGGGGTACAGTACATGGAGTGTTTTGTCAGTATGAAACTGGATACACAGGCCCGAAGATGTTTCAGACCATTATATCACAAGATGCCACTCTTGAGGACTTTGATACATATTTGGTACAGGGATTTGATTCTCGACCCTTGAAAATGGGACCCATAGGTTGTCCCGAAATGTCGGTAAGGAATTACCACTACTCACTACATAATAACCCAGTAGATGGCGGTTCTCTGTTTGGTACTGGAAGTTTAATGAGACAAAAATGTTTTGCTCAAGAAAGGTGCAGCACATCCATATGTGTCTGATGGAAATTGTTAGTGCATGCCTGGCACTCCACCTGAGCTGACATCAGCTTTGAACCATGTAATGCATTTCATATCTACTGACCACTCCTTGCAGTGAGCCATTTCTTGGAGGTTGATGGCCACTGAGTTGATGAGTCGCAAACATACAGCTGCAGTACAGTAGAAAAGAAAGGTTACTACCATCTGTTGGATACTCAGTCGAACTTTTGAGAGTTTCTGTGTCAGATGATGCATGGACACTATGTGTCTTTTCATAAAGGTTCTATTGGCAAGTACATTTTTAAAGATTAGTTATATATACCAAAATACAAAAATCAAGACATTCAATTTCAAGCAGATTTGAGAAGGTTATAAAGCAGAGAGATGTGTGTATGCTGTGGGTTTCTCAGTTGAAGGTAGTTGAATGTATTTTTACAGATTATGTAAATATTTCTCTGGCTACATTCATAAAAAATATTTTAAGGAAATAGTCTTTAGCAGTAACTGTTTTGACACTCTGAGTACGTAACACCTTGTTTGTTGTTATAGTGGTCCATATAACTTGCAAGGTGTTTTCTGGATGTCTTGGTGTACATATGGTTTAATCAGTAAAGGAATTTATGCAAAACTTTACAAAAGTAGAAACATTAATATATTTAATTAATTTTGCACATTGAAGAAAGTGTGCCATTGTTGCTGCTCCTCCTGTCTGTAGTTTTTTGTTTCTTTGCTTTGTAGTTTCTGCAGATATGCTGTAATAGAAATAGAGCAGTGTTTTGCATCAATTTGACTCTATCAAGCAAGTCAGAATCAGACCTGCAGTGAAATTAAATGTCTTTGTTCAACTGTTTGGTAAAATTGATATTTAGATTTTTTGCTGTTTGCAGTTTTGCTTCTTTCCATTTATGTTCATCAGTTCTGTAATGCAAACAACAATGTGATTTTCTATAAACTGAGTAAGAAGCTTCAAAATTTGAATTTGATTTGAGATATTCAAAATTGTCTGTTATACAGATCATATTCATGACCAATCTCTATATGTCATCCAACATGTTGAGTGTGGAGAGGAACAGGGTGGAATGTGGGAGTATATCTTACATGTATTTGTTCAAGGGGATGAAATATAAACTTTTCTCTTGTCTCACCTCATGGGTTTTTAATTTTCCTTTCAGAAGTCAAGTGAGCATAGATGATTTATCCATTGAGTTGAGAAATATTTAATGTCCAGTACTTTTTTGAATAAAAGGAAGTTACCTTTATCTAAAACACTTGTATCACAGTTTCATCCATTTTATTGAGGGAGTTTTGCTGTATGATGTGGTCTATTAGAATCTTGGAAAGAAATTTATCTACTACTACTGCAAGAAATAAAACATTCGTTTATTTAAGTCAAAATTGTTGGTGGCTATTTTACAGGGCTTAAACTGTATGTAGTATGCCCTCTGAACCTTTATGATCTAAGAAGGCAAACCTTTTACATTTTAGACATTATAAACCGTCACATACAATATGTTGTGTGGTATTATTCTTATGACATGGGAAAAACAACATGTATCTTACAAAAGAACTGTGTTTCAATTTGAGATCTTCATTTTGGCTTAATCTCTTTATCCTTGATCTAGTAAAAATCAGGTTGATTCATTGCACCTGTAGTGTCATCAGTTGACAGAGGGAATTTGTTGTGAAAGATTATGCAGAATGTTGGATAATGTCTCCTAGTTAGATATTCTGGAAGAATGTATGAGACACTGCCCACTGTTCTGTATAATCAGCACATGTTTCCCATTATTCTAAACAAGAAGAATGTGTTGTGTATGTAATATGAACCTCGTTTCTACAGCTTACTGATTACAGGATCACACATGACTAAAAACTTTGTTGGACATGTACCTTTGTCTTAAAATCAATGATCAGGGCATTATATTAAAGTCCTATGATACCAGTATATGCAAATTTTCTCTCATTTTAAGTTTGAAAATTTTCTGTGATTTGAATTAATAATTACCTAGTAATTTTGAGTGTCTTTTCTTTTGAATTTTCCACTCTTTTTTGAGTATTATAATTACTGACATGTAAGAGATCTTGGATTGTTGCATAGTGTAGGTTGGTTTGTCACAGATGTTTTGTGGCAGCATATGGGTCCCACCTTCAATGGTTAAGTTCTCCTTTCTTCTTGAACATGTTGACGTTACGGATGGGACCAAAATGCTGTCCCAAACCTTCAGTGATGAACCGACCTGTGCTGTGCAAAAAAACCCAGGTGTTTGAAGACTTTAACTAAGCCATAACAAAAGCCTGCAATCTCACACACTGTCACATAAATTAATCCTAAAAATGTGAAATTTAAATTAGAGCAACAAACTGTTAAATGTATGTCTCAATCTGTGCTTCGATACTGGCATAGTAACAGGATGCCCTGTTGAGAAAGAGCTGTAAAATAATGCAGAAAATGGGCATTGTCCAGGAAAGTTGCTGAGCTGATTTGAATGTTTGTCAAAAATATTCAAATCTAGGATCACAAATGATGCTCGTGAAGATGAGATGGAGGAGAACATGGGGCAGGTCAACACTATGATAGGCAACCTGCGCAACATGGCAATTGACATGGGCTCAGAATTGGAGAACCAGAATCGTCAGATCGACAGAATCAATCGCAAGGTATGATAATGCATCCTTATCATACGTGTGTCTCCTTGTTGTGGTAGCTGATGCAGACTGCAAGCAGTTCAGTTGCATAATGTTTGTTGTTCCTTTGTTCACTCATTTGTAAACAGTGAATTAAAGACATTAAATGTAATGTGTTCCCTCCCCATAGTTGCTTGTATGAAAGCAAAGACTTCAAATGCTTGCTTGAAAAAGTTATGATTGTCACTTATCTGAAGGATAGGGAATTGTAGAATATCAATAACGGGGTGTAAATTCCTTCTGAAAACCTTTTATATAACAGTCATTTTTAAAATTTTCAGTTTTATAAATCTGTCAGTCATTTATTTTGCCGTATTGTTTGTCACATGTAATAGAGAAGGCAACATAACCTATCATCCCTTTTATTAAAAACACTGGTGGTGACACTGTCAGCCCAGTCTTGCCTTCCCCTCACTCAGATAATTTAAATTTTAAATTAGTTTTAATATGTATATTTTACTGGCTTAGAAGGGGCAGAACCTTTTCATGTTTTTACATGCAAGTTTATTAGTAGAAAGAAAGGGTTTGACATTAGCATATTTTCTGAAATGTTTACAGCAAAATTCCATTTTTCATGCAGTAGTATATATACATATTGCTGGCCAGGATATGTTTGAAGTTGAATATAGGAAGTCTGAGGTTTTAGGTTTTTAGTTCTGCTTCAGGATGTTACGAAACAATCTTCAAGTCACTGAGTTTACAGGCTTTCCTGATGGATCTGAGTAAATGTGCCTAGGTAATAATCCTTTCTGTTTGCAATTTGCATTGTATATAATATAAATATATCTTTAACCTTTCTGTTAGCAAATTCCCAGTACATGAAAATGTGTTATATTGTGTAGCTGGGTAATGTTGTTCGCTGTGTGTTTTCTCTGTGTATCCCTTTCTCCTCAAATGTGGCACAGGTAAGAAGGAGCTTTCTGCCTTTATTGTTTATTTCTGGAGAATTGTCAAAAAAAGACATCATTTCTTTTCCTGCTTGTTATGTAATCAGAACCTTGTTTGGTCACTTCAGAAATTAGTTTTGTAATGATTGTATGCTTGATTATGCTAGTAATTGTTTTCATGTAAAAAAATTGAGTTTCATGTGTTTTGCTGAAAGTAGCTTACATATTTATTTGTGCTGGTAGTTTGTGATTTTTGTATGCAGTGGGTTTGTAGTGTAGTAATTGGTTTGTTAAGTTGGTCAAATGGACTACTGGATCACTAGTACTTGCATCTTCTCTTGGCCTAAGTTACAAACAAAAATTTAAAAATTGCTACTTTTTTACCTTTGTTCTGAGTCTTCTATAGGCACATTCACATTGTCATGAAAAGTGCCTATTACGTTTGGCATGTCCATTCGTCCATCTGTCCATCCTTCTACCTGCATATATTAGTGCAGCCCCAACTGTGAAATTTGATATTGGGTAGTTTTATAAACCTTTGTTGAGAAATTCGGCATTTGGTGAAAATCAGGCAAAAATGTTGGGTACTTTACTTGAATACCTAAGTATGTTATGTTGTTGTGGGTGACTTTGAGTGAAATGGTATCAGGCTGTAAACATTAAGAGAACCTGCCAAACTGTTATGTTATAGTGAATATATTGTCTTGTTGTTTCCAGGCATATAGTATTACTGTTCACATGATTGCATATTGAATTATGTAATTGCAAAAATGTCAGATAAATGTACCATAAGATTGTCACTTCTTCATAAACTGTTGCATCTCCTGCATCTGAGACAGAATGCACAGCAAACACTACACTACAAGAATCTGTGTTGTAAATAATTAACTTTATAGAATGGTATAGTTTGAGTGTGATTCAAGTTGATGAAATTGATTGAAACCATTTTAAAGAAATCTTTGCTCTTGTTGCATTCATACATAATCATATCCAACATTCTGTTTAGGTTACCTCCATAATACATGACATTACTATTGGAAACAGCGTGAATTCTGATACCTTGGGCCACTTAACAGACTTCAGAAAGCCTGACTAATGACAGATGTAACATATAACATTGAAAAAGAATTTTTTGCTACAATAAAAGTAGTTAGTTTAATTAAAAATTCTTCAGAATTGTCAAGTAAGTGTAATATTGGTGCATACCATTGCTGAAGCTTATATGAGTATCAGCTGAAGGACAGATGTTTGGGATATCCAAGAATATGATAGAACATTATATTTCTTGAAATCAAAGCAGTCCAGGGGCTTAATTTTTTATGGTGAAAATGATATTAAATGTAGATTTGGAAGTCTACAGTTTTCATTGAAACTCCTTTTTGGTATGGTGAACATTTAACAAAATATGGGGAAAACTAATTCCTGGCTGGGCAGTGTGATATATATATTTTTTGCAAGAGTATATTTGTACTTACAATATTTATGAAGACCAAAGCCAGTTAAATGTGCAGACATAGGAAAGAATAAGAGTGAATAATATGTATACTCATCATGTTCATGCTGCATTGATCTTTTGCCTTTGTGTATCTTATGACAAAGTCTCTTCCATTCTTCTCTGTACTCCCATGAATGATGCTCTGGTATGTGTAATTGACATCTTTCTCTACTCTTTGTTGTCTGCTTATTCCCTTATTTGTTTTTTAACCTTCTCCTTAGTCTTCCCAGTGATGGTGTATTCTCCACCATCTTTTCCAATGCTCTCAAAAGAATCCTGTTTCTGTCAGAGTTTAACACAACAGTTACATTTGAAGCTCAAAGACTATACTAATAATTGAACAGAAACTAGAAACCTCTACCTGCTTTCCCATATCTGCAGTATGATGTTCTTTTTCTTCTCTGCCTCATAAGTGAGTAATATGTGGTGTAGAAACAGCTGAAAGAAACTTCTTGGCACTAAGAGTGCTGTAAGAATGAATCCAAATCAGAAGATGAAAATGGGAAGTGAACCAAATTACCAAATTTTTTTCACTTCATCCACTTGAAGTGGTATGTTTAGTTGATATTGGTTGAAATGTTATGTAGAGTATTTATTTCACCTTTCCATGTACACACCACTTTGTGGTTTTGTACCAGACTATATGGTGTCTTATCCAAGAACATCATAACACACTTTTTTTTTTTTGGAAGGGCATTAGTATTCTGTACTCCAATTTAATAAAAAATGCAAATAACCAGATGTACTTTATACAATACAAGGATTGTTCCAAAATGTTTTGGTACATCGGTCACCTACAGGGGCACAATTAAATACGATGAGATCTTTGAGACCATTACATACCCCGCCATCGGGAAGAGAAAGAGTAAAGGAGACACATGTAAAATACAAAGTGAAATGTATTGCTGTAATTACAAACAACAGAGTAATAACAACATAAATTGTTAATTATCTGACCAGACACAACCATACAGATCTAGTATATCAGTCTTTTATTACACACTACAACATGTTTCAGCTGTTCAGAGGCCTTCTTTTTGTGCAGCCAACATCCACCTGATTATGGTTGATATGGATGGCCAAAACATGTTGTAGTGTATGAAAAAAAGACCAATGTACTAGATGTGTATGGTTGTGTTTGGTCAGATAATTAACAACTTAATGAGAAATACACAACGGGATGATGTCACCCAAGATGATAAAAACATCTCTTGAAGTGAAAAATTAAAATGTATGTTGTTCAGTAAAAAAACTGAAGATACAAATTGTTGTTGTTGCTGTTGGTGGTGGTGGTGGTGGTGCTGCTGCTATCATCGTCATCCTTGTTATTACCTTTATGCATGGTATTTACAGTTTGTGCTACATGTAATGTTATTTCGCCCATGAATTATGTTTTTTACTTTTAAATTCGCACTTTCCATAGTATGTGTGCAGTGCCCAATATGGCTGTTTTTGCAGTTCCTCAGTTTCGTGCTTTCCGGGTATGTGGCTCAGTTATTGTCTGATTGATTTTGAAATGGTTCCAATCGCCCGTGTTATTACTGGTATCACTTTTGCTTTCATATTCCACATGCACTGAATTCCTATTATGAGGTCTTTATATTTTAAAATCTTCCCAGCTTCTTTCTTGATCACATTTCTGTCTCCAGGCATTGCAGCATCTATTAACATGCATGCTCCTTGTTTATTATCACGGATTACAATGCCCGGTTTATTGTTAGGAATAATAATAATAATACAATATGGATGTCTGTTGTCACAGGCCTTTTCTTCCTGGTACATCTCTTGAACCAGCGGTCATCCCCACCACCCAGGTCTCAAGCTTCACCCCACAGTGCTTTCTGTATTATTATTATTATTATTATTTATCATCTCTATGCGGAGTATTGACAATTATATACCTGTAACAAAGTGTTTCTGTATTGTTGCAGTTATTCTATTAATTACATTTACTGTACATGTCGCATTACCCTGTATGTTGAATGTTTTTTATTTTTATGTTAGTACTTTCTGAAGTATGCCTGCAGTGCCCAGTGTGGCTGTTTTCTGTAGCTCCTTGATTTCATGCTATCCCAGTATGTTGCCCAGCTAATTTCTGAATGATTTTGAAATGGTTCCAGTTCCCCTGTTATTACTGGTATGACTTTGCACTTGTTTACTGTTTTCTACTATATTGGCACATGCTCATACCATTGATGTTTGTGTAATTTTATCCCTGTTTCTTTGCATATAGTTAAAGTGTAGTCTGTCATGTGTCATTATGTGCTGTTGTTGTTGTTTATATATCTTTAGATTTTAACTGAACAACATATATCAAAATATTTCACTTAAGGGGATTTTTTTTATTATTTTATTGTTTGTAATAACATCAGGACGTCTTATATTTTGTATTTTATATTTTTATCCTTTACTTATTTCTCTTATTGTCAGCAGGGTATGTTCATGAGTATCTTTGCATCATATTTAATGGTATCCCTGAGGATGATTGATAGGCTGAAACATGTCGGGATGTTTAACTAAATGATCTTTGTATTGGTATAAAGTGTACCTTGTTGGTTCTATTTTTGTATATATATAGTAAGGATACGTGCCTGCTTAACTTGTCTCATGTAGCATGTTCAAATACAGGCGTTTACAACCCATAATCACTCTTTATTACAGACTGTACTTCATAATTCTTGACATTTACAAACACATTTTCCACATATGAACACTTATTCTATACCTCTTTTCAAATTATGTTCAGTGTTGTATCCATTTGTTTTGTAGCAGTGTTTGGTTCAGTCTTGTTGTTAATGTGTGATGTTGTAGAAATTGACACTTTGTGTTTGTTGTGTGGTTTGCCGTGCAGGGAGAGTCGAACGAGACAAGGATAGCAGTGGCCAACCAGCGAGCCCATGACCTGTTGAAGTAATCTGTAAACGTGTTGGGCGGGAGAATGGGCAGAGGGTTCCATGCAGTGATGTGACAAAAGTGCTTAATATTAACGTTATTACCAATATCTCTGAAATGTTACATGTAAAGTTGTTATGCTTAGCATCATTGTTTGTTGCTTCTCAAATGCTAAACAAGGCCACTTCTTTTTTTGTCCACTTAACAGTGAACATATTTCAGTTCCTTGGGGATGTAATATGGTTGTACAAAAAATTAGTTTTCAGAACTTATTTTAGCAGATGTATTAAATATGTATATGAAACTGGTCTCTGATATTCCTGTATAATAGCAAGCTATTTATAGTACAATTTAAAGAGAAGAAATTCCTGTAAATTGAGTAAATACTGTGTGCTGATGATAAGAATCTCTGTACGATTAGTTATATTGATGATGGAATTCCATATTCTCATTTGAAAGTATAATATGTAAGAGTGTTTATATTTTTGGTTTCTTGAGTGTCAGTACTGGAAGTGGCTTTGATTTAGGTTTATGTTAATTGTTTTATGTTGGTAACTTTGTCTGTACAAAGTCCACTGTCATTGCTTGCTTTTGTACTCTTACTGAAATTTTACATATGGAGTATGTATGTCTGATCTTGTATATGTGCTGCATAGGAAATGTCAAATGAAGAGCGGATAAGAGATGCCAACCAACGTGTCCATAGAATCTACAAGTCCTAGACTCAGTAAACAAGTAATGGGACAGCAGGGATACCAACTGACTGGACCAGATTGCTTGGAAGTCAAAGAAATGGTGATAGGGACATGGAACACACACTTTGAAATTTAATGTTACAAACTGAGTCGGTAAACCATTATTTTTTGCTTTCAGATCTTGAACATGGAGCATAATGAGTTATAAACATTTAAATGTTGACATTTAAGAGACGTGAATTTTAAATTTCCCTGCTTCCACTATCTAAGTGATAATCTTTTCCTAAGATAAGAAAAATCTTAGAGCGTGTGTTAAAATACTCAGCATTTTTCTGAAAGTATTTATGAAATGTTATGCTTTGTGGACATACCCTAACTTTTTATTTGTAATCCACAAAAATAAGTTAAATATGTAGATGCACATTGTTATGCACATTTTTAAGTAGAGTGTTCAATGTTTCTGTCACTAGGGTGGAACTTCCTACTCAGCACACTGTGCATGAGAAGAAGACTTTTTAGTTGTACTTACATGTGACAGTATAGTAATTTAAATCTTGTAGAATTATTGTTGCTCTAAATAAAACTGTGTGGGCTGTCAGTGAAAGTTCTTCATTTATATTGTTGTTTATTAATTATTCTGTCTTCAAGAACTTCATTGTAAGGGAAACTCCAAGAAGTTTCATATTTCATTCTTAGTAACTCTTTGTCTCCTGGTAAATGACCTGTACAAAGTAGAGAGACATTGTTGGTTCACATACCACAGTTTATTTTATCTTATAGGAAGCTACTGGATTGCGAAATTGTTAATGGCAAGATGAATTTTCATAAATATGCATTTGCCAATGTATGGGTGCATGCCTGCGTGCAGTTGTGTGTGTGTGTGTGTGTGTGTGTGGGGTGCATGTAAGTATATATATATATATATATATATACATATACATATATAAGCATATATTTTGTATATATTATAGAACTAACATTAGTAATTTGTTCAAGTTGAGTTATATAAAACTTATTTCTCTAATTCACTATGCATAAAGTACTGAACTTGGTTTACATGTTGAAATTGTGTGTTACCATTACAGGTAATTCAGGGTTTCTACTTGTATAGATACCAGATTAAATTCTAAGCTCAAAAATTTGATACAGAGCAAGAGATTATATGCTGGGTACCGGTATCATGTCATGCGAACACAGTAAGAATAGTATACAGAAGCATCATTGATATTCAGTAGTGTAAGTATGGTTATATTTTTATCAAAGTAATGTTGTACTCAGGCCCAGGTACCATAACATTCTCAGTCTACAACAGTGGGTCGTAGATGTCTGTTGAGTGTTACAGGCATTAAGTGTGTTCCAAACTTCAGGTTGTTATGAGATACCGTGAGTTAAAGTGTTTGATTACGTTGGTCAGCACAAAAAATCACTCACTGTTAAAATTCAGGGTGATTCTTATAATCTTGGTCTTGCTGAATCTGACTATAACAACCAATTGCCCTACCACCCACCATTGTTAAGGTGAAGGAATTCAATCCAAAAACTACTTTTGTGATAAAAATTACTATATTGATTTTTAATAAAAACATGCAGTGTGAAAGAATGAACAGTATTTATATATATGGTATCCTAACAACAACCAAAAAATCGTCATTAAGCACTTCATCTTCTTTTGTCTCTTATGTTTGCCATTTGGTGTCTCCGTTATTGAACTTCAGCAGTAGTCAGCGAATATATTTGGACTCGGTTTTCCACTGTGCCTTTTTCCATGTGGGAAATGTCTGGATAGAAACTTTGCCAAGTTCATGGGAGACTGCTGTCACGTTTTCAGGAAAAAAATTAAAATAGAAATGCAGAAAATGGAGTTTCAATGACATGTTACACCCTGTAGCACTGTATGATGAAATTAGCTCCTGCACATTTTCACTGTAATTTTCTGCTTTTTTATTGCCTAGAAAGTGCTTGCAGACGTTTTCAAATGCCTCCCAGGCTCTTCTTTCTATAGCATTTAATTTTATACTAGGGTTTTGGTCTTCAAATAGTTGTTTAATTTGTCAACCAACTACTTTCCTTCATACGGTTAGGCCTCGCAAAAGCTTCATTTTTTGAACTTGAAAGAAGGCATCAAGAAGTCCTAGAATGAATGTATAATAAAATTAATTATATACATCAGCACTATCTATTTATTTATACATAAGGCTACATGTTTCGACCTATCAGTCGGTCATCTTCAGGCCTACATAGCAGACTAAGTCATTGGTGCTGTGTGCACATTGTGATCCCATTGTGCACAGAGCACAAATGACTTAGTCTGCTATGTAGGCCTGAAGATGATGGACTGATAGGTCGAAACATGTAGCCTTATGTATAAATAAAGAGATAGTGCTGACATATATAATTAATTTTATTGTACAAACCCTTCATTATTCAGCACCTGCCAAAGTCCTTGAACATGAGCTGTAGCAAATCCTTGGATCCCAAACTTTATCTTGATCTCTGACCTTACAGCCAGAATGCACTTCATAAGCTTATCTCATGGATTTTGACAGTGGCTTACTTTGTGATTTTAATACCACTTCGCCAAAAATGTTGAAGAAACTATTCAGCTTATTTTGGCAACAATGTGACATGTTGCACACAAGAAGAGTACTCTTTCAATACACGGGGGAGCTGTTACTTTCGCACTGGTACAACACTCTTGATGAAGGGTGGAATCAGACAGGTTTTGAGAGATGTGGCCGCAACATATGATCATGTGACAATTTATAACAGACATTTGATCTTGCCAACGCATGATCATTTTGACATTTTATCACAGCGTCTAATTAAATTTTGTCACTGTGATAAAATGTTGGTGTGTTGAGCATCCTTTGAATTTGCAGTGTGGTAATCTCACACTGCAAATTACAGAGACGCTCAACAGCTGGAAGCAGTCTTTTCCAGTTTGAGGCAATATTTTTCTAGGGATATAAGTAAATTAAATAAGTAAAAATAAATGAACAGCATAACAAACTTATGGATCAGCCCAAAATTTCAGTTTTTGGCCAGGTAACTGGTATCATGAAAACAGAAG
>Ga0123355_10010269_pt1 | contig 14322 bp, 16 predicted proteins | sample TergutEmb28metaG_3_FD_89872 | JGI IMG/M metagenome (GOLD analysis project Ga0123355, IMG submission 89872) | Embiratermes neotenicus P1 segment gut microbial communities from Petit-Saut dam, French Guiana - Emb289 P1 | ecosystem: Host-associated > Arthropoda: Insects > Digestive system > Gut ...
ACGCTTGTGAGTGCGGTAATGAACCTTCGGGTTCCGTGAAATACGGGGAATTTCTTGACTAGCTGCAAACCAGTTAGCTTCTCAAGAAGGACTCTGCACCATGGAGTAAGTAAGTAAGTAAGTGAGTGAGTAAGTATGTAAGTAAGTGAGTGAGTAAATAAGTATGTAAGTAAGTGAGTAAGTAAGTATGTAAGTAAGTAAGTGAGTGAGTAAGTATGTAAGTAAGTAAGTGAGTGAGTAAGTAAGTATGTAAGTGAGTGAGTGAGTAAGTAAGTAAGTAAGTAAGTAAGTATAGTGAATATTGTCAGTAGCTCACATCGTATGATTTGAATGATAAGATGTGCAAGCAAGCATATATAGCAGAACTTAATGTATGATTGAGGAAGTCCGTAAAAATAAATGAAGAATAAAATCCAACTAGATGCCACTTATTACTTTATTATCTTTATGTTAGGCCCAACATTTTTTGGGCACCATTATGCCCATCATCAGGAGCTCACAATGATAGCGTTTGGTTACCACATTAGGCCGTCTGGTTCTCGAGTTGCTGCTGGTTGGGAGTTAAGTGCAGGCAGGATGGATGAGTGTCTGGACCGAAGGCTGTAACACGGCTCGTCGTGCCTTCAGTCCGGACACTCATCCATCCTACCTTCACTTAACTTCCAAACCAGAAGCAACTTGAGATCCAGACGGTCTAATGTGGTAACCAAACTCTATCATCATGAGCTCCTGATGATGTGCATAATGGTGCCCAAAAAATGTTGAGCCTAGCATAAGCATAATAAAGTAATAAGTGGCATCTAGTTGGATTTTATTCTTCATTTATCAAGATGATGCACGGTCCAATACACTTCAAATTTTCATAAAAATACTTTTTCTGGATTCCTGGTGTCCTGGCTGAGATTAGAACTGGGTACCTCCCATTTACAAGTCAGGAACGTTACCACTTAATCCATCTTGATCACGTTGAAGGTACTTCATGGGTGTTCAAGTGTTAGTGAAAATAGAAATTTGTCTCACCCACCAGTACTTGGAGAATTGTTGTTAAACGAAGAAGTAAATTTTGAATGGGATTAATTCCCTGTCGATCTAAGTTACGAAGGTGCCAGGTGGATATCATTAAGGGAGTGAACACCCCTGATGCCATGTTCATTCAGCGTTTCATGCATTGCTGTGAAAACCATAGACTAAAACGATTATAACACATGAGCCCAGAAAGCGTGGTGTATGTGCGTCACATGGAGTACCAGAATGAATTATATATGACTGCGTGAAATGAGGTGCAATGGAAATCGTTCTAATTTGTGGTACTTGGAAAATATTCAGAAGCTGAACTGTTGTGGTGATATGTCGCGGTTCCTTCATGTCTTCCCTCTCCTATCCATAAGCAAGGAACTCTTAAGCTTTCTGTCAGTTTGAGCTTTGTGTCTTACCATGGGCAAGCACTTTTGAGTGTTCTTTATATTTGTTTCATGTCAGGAGCGCAGTGACAGTTGGCTCTGTTAACATGTCACTAGGAGTGCTTGCTTTTAATGTTCACCCCTATGCTGCATTGGGATGGCAGAGGTTGATAGATATGTATTTGTAATTATGTACAGTTATTGTACGATATAATGAGCAGTTTGTGAGAAAATTATGTTCAGTTTGAGGGTAACACTAAGCTGTACAAACAAACAAACAAGCTGGCCAGTGTTATTGGCGACAATCTTAATGAGCTGAATATACAGAGCTTTGTTTAGTAGATAGTATATCACTGAGTACCACTGATTGAATGTGCCACACTACCTTGTATGTCTCTAACAGTATATTTTCCAGTTTCAAGAACAATTACTTTCTGAGCTGAAATTTGTTGTTTCCCTGTTGATATGTCTGTTACCGTAGAAGCTTGCATTATTGTTGTGTTCTTCAGGTCCCGGCAGTCTCAGGATGTTCTCCGCACACCATCAGCAAGACGAACTAGGCGATCAATACGTTCCGGTTATGCTTTTGCACATCAGGAAGGTTTTGGACGTCTTATCACATCCGGTAAAATCATGCGCAAGTTGCCACGCCCCAATGGTGGGGACTTCTTCTTCCCCTCTTTCAACAGCCATGGAAGTGGACCCTCTAACAGTGGACACACCACAGCCACACTGGATGTTGGTACAACCTGAACTTAAAGTGTATTTCTTTTTTGAGGCCACAGTTGCAACCACCTAAAGCCACATGTAAGGAAGTAGTCCGCGGACAGTGAGTGAACTGTGTGATATCATACAGCCATGTTCATCGATTTGCCATACGTGAACGGAGAAAAATACCTGTGTAATTGATTTAGGCACAGGTTTATCCGAGACTGCGACATAATGAATGATGGTAGAAAACAATTGTGTGAGGGTATTGTTAGACTGGAGGTGCTTAAAATTATGCTCTGTAACTGCAAACTATTTGAATGGAGTTGAGGGCACATACATCATTATCATGTGTAAATAATAATAATAATAATAATAATAATAATAATATACAAACATGTGTTATTAATATACATATTGTGATATTCAATATAACTAAAGCTGATTCAATATTGTACGTAACTGTTCGTAATAAGATAACAGCACAATATAATTTTGTGCTATAATTACTATAAACAGTTGTGTCGATATTCTTGTTTTGAGTATAGTGTTGACTAAAACCTCTCTTACAACACCGTCACATACGAGTACATGCACGGTTCAGAACACTAAATCCTGGTGGTTTCAAGAGAAAGGTTAAGCATCAGATTTTTAGTAATTTTGGTAAAGATGTGCAGGTCCTGAAGCTGTGGTGTTTGTACCAGTATGATGATATCAGGGGGGGGGTCCCTTCCTGGCTAGGGTGTCCAAAGCTTGGAGGTAATGTAAAGGGGCTAATATGTTTTTATGAAACTAGAACAAGATAAAACTGGTATCTTTTGTGAGCTATTTTTATAAAACACAATTTTCAACATGACATACACATTAATATATGAAAACGTTTCTACTTATGTGAACTTAAAGAAGAAGACTTGTGTGAAGTTGTGGAGTGATATATTTCTAAAGAAGATCATAACTAATGTGAGAATTCAAATGAGACATCTTGAACCTGCTTTGGTGTTGTGCATGTGTGCATTTGCAATATTATATTGTTATATTTGTATGTTTTGAGTGTTGCATTTATTTTTGTAAAGCGACTGAGGTGCTGGGGAAGACTGAACTACTCTGCAAAATATATTCAGCTAATAATCCTCACTTCTAAAAGAGGTCACGCGTGTAAAAAGACATACTGTTGTAATGTTGTTCCTATAAGTCAGCATGAAACTATATAATGTTTGAAGCTGTGTCATATGAAATATGTAGCTTGGACCATTGAATATCCGTCAGGTCCCCAGTGCTGTAATGGTATTTCAGTGTGGTATAAAAATTGTTAACCTCGTTCAGCTTTCTGTAAGTGTCTGTCCGTAATGACGAGGATGGTGTAATGTGCAAGGAAGTGATGAATGTTAAACATACAGAGGTGCAGACCAACAGTATTGAATATCATGTGGCATGTAGGCTGGTGGATGTGTGTGTGTGTGAGTGTGTGAGTGAGTGCGCGTGCGTGCGTGCATATTTCTAAAGTTACTTAATCACAGACAATCTGCAAGAAAAACAAAGTCGTGTCTTTCTCGTCTTGAATTATAGAATCTGTAATGAAATCAGATATTTTTGTAGGCTAAAATTGTGGGTTAATGTTACTGGTATTATTCATATAAATTAATTTTTCATATTTTTACCCAAAATGGAATTAATTGATTAGTGACAACACCACACACAGCATGATTTAAGGAATTCTGTAATTAAAGTACTGGTAAAAGAACATACACCTGTGGCATTAATGATGCCTATGTGTAGTGTAGTGATTGCTCGTCCAGCATGGGATTAAAAATGGATAAGTGTGGTACACTAATCCCTCACCCAACATGGGTGTGAGGGGTATTGATCACAATGTGTTTGGCACAGCAACTTTTTCAGATTTCTTATAGGAAAAACAGGGTTCTGAACCCTGCCCCTTTGCTTAAAGTACTTACATGTTTGAACATTAAACATTCGCACAGTGCATATATAGCTCATGCTGCCAACATCCATATTGGTTGATTGAGCTTCATCTGCATGTATCTTCAGTTTTTCAGCTTATGGAAAGTATGTTCCTGTAAATTTGTTTTTAGTTTTATGTAATCAAAAATGTGCTGGGAAAAACTGCATTGGTTGGGGGGTTGCTGTACAGATTAATTACACAGAGTCACAATGGGGATTTCCCCAGTGAACATACACATACTTTTTATTTACGTTCGCATTTAATTTCCGGCACACTTGTGCTGCAGAAGTAGGAACTAATTTCTGTATGATTTATTTTCATAATTTGAATTGCTGTTGGGACCACGTAAAATAAAATTGTAGTTTTGTATTAATGGCTAATAACACTCGAAGTACACTGTTTTCTGTTAGCACTGTATCTGTAATGTGACCGTATATGTATTTTCTCCAGTTTACAAAATTTCACAACAGTATGAATGTTAGTATATTGTTTCAGAATATAAATAACATTATTTTTTATCCTGGATGGATAATTAGCATTATGGATAATCAAAGCTGTATACATTTTTTCAGATGGAGAAGTATGTGTGTGTGTGCATGCAAACAGTAAGCAGCTGTTTGAGTTTCATTTCCTGATGTACCATGTAAGGTTTGTTTAATTACTATTTTGTGTGCATAACATATCCCATCAACCTACATTTTAATTTAGCTGCAGGAATCTGCATTTACTCTGAATTTCTACAGAAAATTGTGACATCACTCACTAGCATGTCAGGTGGCCATGAAATGTTTAAAAAGTGCATGTGCAAATAGAAATGGAAGGGAATGCATTGCAGTGCAATGCATACAGGTGGATGATACAACGAAATACAGGTGGGCCAACTTTGCACACTGTATAATTCCAGCTTAAAGTTTATCTGAATGATTTTGGTGAGACATTAGCATTTTGAGTATATGTGTGTATATATATATATATATATATATATATATATATATATATATATATAGATCAGCAGTACTTAATAATTCAATTTAGCCTTATCTAAAGCACATTATATGTTGAAAGCTTATGTTCTTTTTATTCAGAATGTAGAAATTTAAAACAAAAACCCCATGAGTTGTTACAACAGGAAATTAACTGTTGTAATTGCTGGAGTATGGTGTGAATGGTATTAGTGTTTTGCTGCCTATAGAGTTCTGCCTGTCCTGTTGACATATCAAGTGGGTGAATTGCACATCTCATAGTTGTTTTAAACAAATCAGATTGTTGTACCGGTATATTTACTTTTCCCATTTGTATATTTTTTACAGGCCTTAGAAAGGTTAAGTGCGTATAAAATTAGATACCTTTTTACAGTTTCATTTTTGTGCTTTAACACAACCACACAATATTTTTAAAACATTATTATAAGAGCAACCACTATATACTTTTATAAGTAACATGTTACTGTTGTTATGTTGTTACTACTTTGATAAGCTCACTTTGTAAATGGTTTTTTACACACACACACACACACACACACACACATCATTGTAATCTTGGCATTTATTTTGGATTGTCTTATCAGCTGAAGTAAAGTGTGAGGACACCTGCCATTAGAGTTGAGTTTTTTCACACTAATGTAACTAGGTCCTGGAGTTTTACTTCTAAAGGAGGGATGCACTGGGCAGTGTGTAATGTTGGGTATCTTGTGCCCACAATAAGAAAAGGATACATTCATTTTTCTTCAAAGTATCCATGACAAAAGAAAGTAATTTTATAAGGAGCCCTCTTCAGTTTGGGAAGTGAGTAATTAATTGTCTGTGATTTAAAAACACAATAATTGGCTTTAAATAGTGACTGATTCTCTGTATTCATCATAAGATTTGAATTTATTGATTGAAGAAGTGATGTAGGTGCAGATTTGTTCATGGAACTGATATGCACTCTTCACAGATTGTAGTAGTTCTGTTGATAACACCATAACAACACACGGGGAACAGTCATTGCAAATCTCATGAAATTTAAACACTGATATGAGAAATAATTGCAAATTGTGATTTTGAATCAATTCATGACATACAGAAGCACAGTCATAAGAATCAGAACTTACATTTCATGGGGGAATGAACTTATTTAATAGTGTAAAGGAGATGGTGGAAAATCTTATTCACACTGCACAGGTGTCAACTATAATATTCATTGACTGAACTGTTTGATTCTTTAGTTCCAGTATTTAATATAAGATGATAGACAAGGCCTAGAAACCCACTACTTTTAAGGCAACTGTGCTAAATTTATTCCTTTATTAAATATGGTAAAAGCCAATTCGTGTGAGTGAACTGATTTGGAATGTCAAAATGTGTGTTGTTACAACATGGCATCTTCAGTAATGGTTCCTCAGTGATTATTTGAGAAATGAAAATGTAAGGTGCCTGGTAACTGAAATGATCAGTTCATATCGACTGATAAACGTATTTAAATTACTTGTTCTTAACTGCATATTTTCCTTGTGTGATAAGGATTAAACATATTTCATAATCAGAAAATATGAAATAAAATGATGAAAGACAGGGTTGTCAACTCCTTACCCTTTCACTCAGATGTGTTTATTTTTTATCAGTTTGGAATATGGAGATTCAGGTCTTCTGCAGTATGATGCTTAGTTCATTGGTAAATAATTACAGATGTTTAGAAGGCACTGTGATCTTTTGAAATGTCAGGAACTGGTCACCAGTCAACATGGTGTAACATCCAAATAGACTTGAATCTTCAACAACATTGCTGCGAGAACCTCAAATCTCACTCTTATTGGACATTATCACATTATCGGACTAATTAAACCTAAGCATATACAGTCCTTGTACTTCAAAAAATTTTTAATTTCTTTTTTACGTGAACTGCCTGTAGAGTTTCACGTGTAATATAACCGTGGCAAGTCCGTAAATATATATTTAAAAAAAAAAAAGTACATGTACTGCTGCCACATGTAAGAACAGAATACAGTTGACTTTAGTTACAATTATTTTTGCCTGGAATAAACTTGTTAGAAGACACACATGTATGCCATTTTGTGATGACTTGGTGACTGGAAATGTGGTACAGTATGAAGAGGCTGAAATTGACAAACCTGTTTTTCTTTTCTTTTCATTTTTACATGTATTCTCCTGATGGTCACAGGTTAGATGATCTCATTAACATTTTGGTGTCTTTCTGATGTCACTTATTATATAAAGTACAACATTTCATTAGTTTCCAAATGAAATTGATGCAGGTAGTAGTATGTAGTGAACACAGAGATCATAATGGCTGATTTTGAAGGAGATGACATACACAGTCTTTATGTTTTTGAAAAGCCAACTGTGAAACTTTTGTAGTAAGAAGCTTCTCATGTTTATTTGATTCATTGTAGGTACCAAAGAATACTGCCATACACACGGCTATTTTTATTCTAAAAACAGTAGTACATTGAACTTGCACAAAACACGCACTGAGTTACAGTACAAATTTAAGAAATTATTCAGGTAACAAATAAAAACGAGGTTGAATAAGGCATATTGACACACCAAAAGAGAAGACAAGATAAGTAAACAACCTGCAAAAAATAGTACCTGTAGAAAATTCAGTTCCAAAAGTGTCATCAGTATATTGATCATGAAGTAACAGGTTATAGATAACCACACAAGGTCGGCATATCCGTTTTATAAAGCAAGATTGAATACAAATAATGAAACAACAAATAATACAAGCAAAAGAAGACTGACTGATTCCCATTACAACAGATCAGTGTAGAAAGAATTTTATAGCTTTTACAATATCTTAGAATACAGGAATGAAATATTTTAAATGTAAATTAAATACTGGAGTGTAAGCATTTTATCTCTCAAAGTGCAACTGCATATGCACAGATTTTTACATTACCTGTGATTACGGCTGCGTTAGATGTTTTTTTTTTAACACAGTAGTGTAATTCTATCGAAGGACGTTGTGAGGAAGAGTCTCTTTCATACAAATGAAAAATTCTGATTCTTGGCCACCGTCCTACATTTGCATCGGGTGATGACCCTTATGAGTGTTTATATATAAATGAATATTGTTTTTGTAATGAAAATGATTGTGTTGACTGCATTATTCTTTGGTAATCATTTTGGGGGAAAAAATGGATATCCTCTGTTAAGATAATTCAATTTGGCATTAAAAATTTTAATTTGGAGGACATAAATCCATTAAAGATTTTTTTTTTTTTGTCCAGCTGTATGGTACACAGCTTAGGATTTATAATGTAACTTCTGAATACTATAGAGCATTGGCATCCTGTCATGTAAAATGGAATGAAAGTGTGTTGCACAGAAAACTGCCATGACCTTGCTTCTGCTAAGTGAAATCATTTTAATTTACCCATGGAAGGTAAAGATGTTGTTTATGGTTGTTGGATAAATGAAGATATATATATGTGTATATATACTACATAGTTATTTTTTTACATAGGCTTCGTGGCTGTTGTTATTTGGGGACTATCTCTATTTTTTGTTATATTAAAGATTGTGGTTCCATCAGTGTTCCTTGTAGTACAGTGAAGTCTGTAGAGTTGTCTTGTGTTTGATTATGAAGTGTACAGATGAAACTATGTGGCTTTGCAAATGTAACCACTGCCACAGGAAGCATTGTAATATAGTGTGTTGTCATCACGTTGTACTATGAGATAGTTCTAGACTAGTTTACTTTCTTTGCCTTACCAGTATTGTTCAATCACAAGAATGTACTTAGTTTTCTAATCCTAGAATGTTGGAGTAAAAATGGAGATAACTGTGCATATAAATGTCATTCATTGTACAGCTGCTCTGAATGAACACATCATGAAATGCTGTAATGGTGCTTTGTGCGCTGAAAAATTCAAAAGCCCATTTATCTGTGCTGTAATCTGAGTTTCATACTAATTTTTAAGTTGACAGTAAAATCTGAAGAAAAAAAAAAGATGTATTTTTGGAATGTGAATTGTGTGCAGTCTTTATTTTACTTGTCTATGCAGAAGGCATGTTTATTTTTATTATATAATTCTTATGTCACTGACTGTCCTAATCCAGTCTCCTGCCTAAAAGCGTGAAGCTATTACGTACAGAATTGTAATTTTATACGCTGTTTCCCATGGGTATAATACTTCGCCAAATATGTACCGATGTTCTGACCTTGGCTTTTGGGGTTGTCACATGTTGAAACTTCGAACAAAACTGAATGCTGTGGGAAGAGAATGTTGACTATTTGCCACATGTGTCTGACAAAGCAAGTGATTGTCCTTTAGGTATGTATTCTTACTATGAATTTATTCTGAAAATTTATTAGTAGATTGTATGAAAATTCCATTTTTCATTTCAATATTTTCTTCTTTACAGGTGGCTGATGCTGCTGTTCAACATACAAAGTGATGTGTATTTGTCTTTATTTCATACACTGTAAGTTGTTTCGTGGATTAATTTTTTATTGTTACGTGATTGTATTGATGTGGAAATGTGTTGAACTGCTTGTGTAAAAAAGTTACTTTACAGCAAAACGTATACAGTTAGGCCTTGCTAAATGTAGGCAGTTTTTTTATGTATTTTTTGCATAATCGGTACTTAATGAAAAACTCCAGTGAATGTAAGAACAGCTGTTCCTCCGGAGATATGTTAAATAAGGCTTTAACCGTAGGTAGTAATGTACCGAGCCAGCAGGGTCCATATCCGGTTAAGATACTAGCAGCCTAAAATGTCACTGAGGATTAAAGACATCATGATGATGCAGTGAAACAAACACTAATAGAATTGGAGAAATGCTTGTAACACTGTCAACATGTCAACAGGAGATGTGATGGTGGTGGTGAGACACTAAATGTGCAAGTGTTAGAACCAAGAGTTTGGATTTAATACATGCACTTTCCTTCCAGCTACAAGTCAGTTCAGAATCTTTTGTCTTCCAGTTTGCTATCCAAAAATAAAAAGATTAAAACAGTCAGTACTTCGATATTTTATGCAGGTGTGAAATTTGGTCTGTCACACAGTGGAAGGAATATAGGTCAAGAATGTTTGAGAATATGGCACTGAGGAAGATATGTGGGCAAAAGATGGATGAAGTAATGGAATTGGAGATCACACAGTGAGGGGCTTCATGATTTATGCTCTTCACCAAGTTGTTTGAGTGGTCAAATCAAGAAAAGTGAGGTGGGCAAGATGTGAGACAAGGAGTGGGGTATACAGAGTTTTTGTGGAGAAACTTTAGGGAAAGAGACCAATTGGAAGACCTAGACCTGGACTGGAGGATAATTAAAGTTATCTACAAGAAATAGAATGTGGCAGGGGGCATGGACTGAAATGATCTATCTCAGGATAGGGACAAGTGGTGGGCTAATGTGAACACGGTAAGGAACTGTGAGGTCCCATAAACTGCGGGGAATTTGACTGGCTGAGGAACTACAGTGAAATTGTGATTTTACACATCTATAGAGACCACCTGAAATTCATGTAGAATCAAAGTTCAAAATACAGGAAGCGAAAGTTATACACCCTAATGCTGCTGGGGATAATGCTGGATTGGCGACTTTTTGAGGGTGGAGGGGTAAGAGGAAGGTGGTCTCCACTCATCTGCATGACCTGACGTACGGATTGGGATTTGCCACTGATTGCAATATAGTGTCAAATTTTATATTTTTGTTAAACCTGGAGGGGTACATTGTATTTGATTTGTATTGGTCTGTTGTTTAGTAACTTCTGCTTGAAAATGAAGTTGAAATTAAACTTACCAGTTTTCCAAAAATGGCTCATCATACTAAAAAACAGGTGTAGTTAAAATCTACAAGTTCTGTTTGAAACAATTTAAATACTGTGAATAGTTAGTGAAATGCAAGAGAGACTGAGGTGTGAGTACAGACAGTTACTGTGGTGTAACTTGGCAGCAGTGTGTTGTATCAACAGTAATTGAACAAAAAGGTCTATTATTTATTTTTAAAAAAACCCAAGAATTCATTTTGAAAATATGTTTTTCTATTGCAGTACACTTTTCAAATTTTCCATCTTGCTGGCTTCAAGATGAAATTCTGTAACTCTTTTACAGAGAATTATACTGTGGGGCATTTGAAACAAGTGAAGTAAGTCCAGTGAAGTTACTTTAGAGTTACATAGTGTCAAAATATAAAAAAAGTGGTCAACTGCCAATTGCACTGCGAACTAATGCACTTGACAGACTGCTGTTTCCAATATTGATTTCCTTCACTCTTCACACTTTAAAACATACAACAGGGACATAAACACATTAATCATTCAGCCTTTCTTTAATTTCTGGACTTACTACTTGCATTCAAATGCCACATAGTTCTTTCACATCATAATCTCCTTGTCTTTTAATTCTTACCATAGATGGTTGTACTTATGAACTCTCGTGCTATGATGTCACTGAGGTATACAGGAATGGGAAGGAAGCACAGCAGGATGCAGCTAGTCTAAGGAAGACTATCTGAGCAAAATAAGTATAGCTGTCTAAACTTTGAATAGCAAGGTAACAACTTTTGTGTTAACTTTGTCTGTTTAATCATACAGACTTTGTGTCTGAAAAGAAAGGTACATACAATATATGTTACACAATATAAATCTAAATAAGAGTTTTTGAGCACATTTTCTGGAAGAAGCGTGCTATACAGTAGCACCCACATTTGACATTCATGTTAAGACTTTGTCACACACCATTCAAATTAAAAAATCCAAGCCAATATATTCAGTTATTATTTCTTCCATTTAAGATTTATATAAAAACAAAATTTACTTAAATATCACAATGAACATCACATCTAAAGTCAATTTAAGGTTTACTTTCAGTGTGACACTTTGTCTTTATTCTTTTTTCACAAATACTGAGTACTTGGCCTTACATTTGACCAACCTGCTCGCAGTTCTTAGACAGACATATTTGAATTTGTTGTGTAGTATTACACACACTGTATTTATTAATTCCACAGTTTCTGTGGAAACCCTAAAGATGTTCTACAGAACCCAGGTTGGGAAACATAGGTCTGAAAAGTGGCAAGGTCAGTTTGAAAATAATGCCCTTTCTTCTTACCAGTAAATGCAGCCACATTAAAGACATAACTGGGAGACCAGAGGACATAAAGAAAACAATGATGGCATCAGAAACTACTGAAGATGCAATGGTATTAAAGGAAATGATGGGAAAACTACACACATGTTGAAGGATATAGGAAGAAGATAGTGGGTGAAAAGTACGTAACAATTGTGGACACTAATTTAAGTCACTATGAGGTCAGGATATAAAAAACCGTTGTAAAGATATGTTATGGAGTACAGAAACTATACACAGACATAAATGCCGTTGGATTGACGACTGTGTACGTTTGGAAGAAAACTCGTATGCAAAATATATGGTCCTGTGCATGAAAAAGGACAGTAGGCTATCAAGAACTGTACCAGCTTCATTAGCCACTGGAAATCGCAACAACTAAAAGCAGCGGGGTTGTGAGGGCCTGCAGCTATGAAGAATATGAAATAGTGACAAACACTAAAGAACACCAGGACCATGCAGATTCAATACATCTTTGTTACCATAATGTAGAAAACTGAGAGTCATTACTTTCACACTAACCTACTGGTGCGATAAAATCCCGACCTTCCTCTTTAGGACCTTTCACCTGGTTGCTTCACCCAGTGATCCATTCTTCCACTTGCACCACCAAGCAATTGAAATTGTTGTGACATTCCTTACAATTTCATCTTCAATTCTTTGGTGCTGAAGAGGACAACCAGTCAACCTGATCCAGTCAAAGTTGACACTTTCCTTAATGGCACCAGTAATACATGACTCAACCATATCTAAGTGAGCCACCTCCGATATCATATCCCCTAAAACAGTGACAGCAGTACCAACAGTCTCTACCAACTTCTCAGATAAGTAAGAGACTGTACTGTACTGCTGCACTCCTTGAAGCTTATGAAGACCGGTTGGTGACGGTGCTTCAGATATCAGACAGGCCTTGCAAGCATCACAGCTGCCCTTACAAAGCACATGTCTGGCAATAAAACCACTGACATATGCTACCGGTAACATTTTCACATTACCAGCATGAATGGCTGTACGCACCCCTTCCTGAGCTTCTTTCGCATGAGCAATGTACCGAACATCGTCAGTCGTCTCCCTGTCATGACTTGTTGACTGACTGGTGATGAAACACTGGATGGCTTGAGAAAGGAATGCAGATTATCCAGAAGAGTGGCACCATCATCCTCACAGTGTGGGTCAAGAAGACCTCTACATGCAAGGCCATTAATGATGACAGTCTTCGGGGCATCTACAAACTGTCCAACAGATGGGTTATTGTTAGACCCACAGTGCAAACAAATAGCACCAAATGTGTTCTCTAGTGCATCCTGATTTAGGTTTTGGGTCTCAAGGTATTTAAACCTTTTCCCCTTCACCCTTCTCCATACATGCTGAACAGCAGCTATTGTAATAAGCCATCCAGTCTGTGAAGGAGAGGAACGAATCTGTTCACATTCCTTGTTGAGAAAGGTCCAGCTCTTTATCTTACTAGCAGCATTTTTCCAGTGTTCCAAGTGCTCAGTTGTACTGCTTAGTCGGCAACGCAAAACCTTACGATGGTTAGGGTTGCGTGGGACACCATTCACGCTGTCAAAGAGGCTGTCAGTTTCCTTCACAAACGCAGCTGTTGACAGACACCTGCTGTCCATTGAACCTGCCATTATATTGGAACAATGAGAGTTACCTTCATGACAAGAGAGTTCCACAAAAGAAAATAAGTACATGAATTGTGGCACCACATAACATCACTACTGATAAATGTGCCATTCAAACTCAGTGCAGTTGTCCTTACCTACTGTGACCAGAGTATTGATAGCTGCTGCCACAGTGCTGCTCATAACTTGTGCAGCCAAGCTACCTTTCATTGTATATTGGCCACTAGGCTTAATATGCCTCTCAGTTACTTTGGGCAGCAGGCGATACACATTGCGTTTCTCAACTTCAATGTCATCCCATTTAGCAGTACTAGCAAGCAGCTCCCCATTCACAGTAATCTCACACTCCACATTTGCCACTTTATGTTTGAGGAAGAGGTTGCAGGTACATTTAAGGAGATGGGGGAGGATCAAATATAGCTGCAATTTCTTGATCAAGAAACCTGATAAAAGGTGTCTTTTCAGAAACACCCAACAGTTTCAAGGCCTTGACATTGTTGGCACCCAGGTCACACATTGTGGCAGGCATCAAGGACCTCCATCA
>Ga0123355_10010270_pt1 | contig 14321 bp, 11 predicted proteins | sample TergutEmb28metaG_3_FD_89872 | JGI IMG/M metagenome (GOLD analysis project Ga0123355, IMG submission 89872) | Embiratermes neotenicus P1 segment gut microbial communities from Petit-Saut dam, French Guiana - Emb289 P1 | ecosystem: Host-associated > Arthropoda: Insects > Digestive system > Gut ...
CAGTAGTTCTCCGTCAGGGCCCGGGCCTGGGTGTAGCTCATGCCCTGGTTGACGAAGTCGTTGTAGAACGCAACCAGGGAGGCGGCGATCTGCGAGATGATCTGATTCTCGTCGTCGCGTGGCTCGACCAGGTTCGCCACTCCGTTCGAGGTACGGGACAGGTCGAAGACGCCGTTGTTCCCGGTCACCGTCGGGAAGCCGTCGGCCTGAGGCGTGCCCAGGGTCCCCTGCACCAGCAGATGCCGGTGATCGGAGGAATACAGCTGCGGGTCGACACTGGGCCCGCCGCCGAACACGTTGTTCAGGTCGAAGCGGAAGCTCTCGAAGTTCGTCAGCGTGGAGGCGTTCACGTTCGCCTCGGGCTGGGCGGTCACGTCGAAGTCGAGGTTGTGGTCGATGAACTGCCCCAGATACGTGTACTCCGCGGGGAGCGTCGCACTATCGTCAGGGGTCCCCTGATCGGTCCCCGGCGGGTCCGGGGTCGGGTTCTCCATCGCAGCGGCGAGATCGGCCGACGCCTGGTCGGAATAGTGGAACGCCGGCAGCTGCGGGAACATGGTCCCGAAGCACATCTGGGCGGTGGACGTGGTGCTATCCACGTTCCCCGGAGCGCAGGTCGGCGTCGCCGCCCCCGCCATCGACGGAGTGGCCATCGGCACCAGGAGCGCGGTCGACGCTGCGGCGACGACCATCATCCTCCTGACCCTCTGGCGCGGAGTCCAACGCGCGCGAACAAGATTCGAATTCGGTTTTTTCAACGGATCGACCACCTAACAGTTAGCCAATTGGGGGACTGGGTAGAAACGAGTATCGACTTGAAGGACACTCATTCATTTTCTGTTTCGGGGTAGGCTGACGCGGAGCGCGAGCCCAGGCTTACCGTAGGGTGAACAGTTGGTTCAGCCTAGGGTCACTATGGTGCACGATCCGCCCTTTATCGGGATCCTCGGCAGAAAACAGCCGATGTTCCACCCAATCTGAGCTAGTCGCGGCTCCGCAGTATTTCGGCAACCCGCAAAGCGAGCAGCACCTCATCGCTGCGATCGCTGACACGGTGGTGCATCAGCTGCTCCGCGGAGCGCAACTGCCGCTCGATCGTCTTGCGGTCTCGCCGGCGGAGCGCGGCCGTCGCCGAGACACTCTGGCTGTGCTCGAGATAGGCGCGCAGCGTCTCACGCAATTCCCACATCCGTTCGTTCTGACGATCGAGCTCGCCGAGCTCGCGCTCGATGAAGCCCTTCGCAAGCTCACCGTCGCGGAGCACGGCAATCAGCACGCGCAGGTCGGCAAAACGCACGGCGCGCTCGTCAGTTGCCGCCGCGATCGCCCGCGCCTCTATCGCCTGGTGGTGACTGGCCACGAATCCCGCTATCCCTTCGGCGGGCTCTCCGACCGCGACCCGGGCATCCGAGGAGCGGAGCGAGGCGACCAGGGAGTCAAGCTCATCGTCGGCGATCCGGTTCTTCCCGCCGAGCCATCCCCAGGCTCCACCGTCGGGCGACTCCACTCGCAACAGCGGCCGCTCCGTCAGGCGTGCGGCGGCATCCAGCAGACCGGAGGAATCCGCGACCAGCGCAATGTGGTGGGAAGCCAGGTCATAGCCCAAATCCAAGGGATCGACCCAATGCCCTTCGAGGGCACGTTGCACCGCACGCAGACGCGAGTCGTCGTTGATGCCCGCGACTCTTGCGAATTCTCGTTCACATGCCTCGAGGAACAGCGAGTTCAGGCGTGCGGCATGGCCTTTGAGCCCCTGCCTCGCCGTCTTCACGACCTCCCAGCAGAGCGCCGAATCCGAAAGCGTTCGCTCGGCTACGACCTCAAAACGCTCCCAGAACGCCTCCTGGCCGACGAGCCACGGGTCCGTGAGCTGGGGCAGTTCGCTTCTCGACTCCGCACAGAGACGCGCCAGCTCGACCAACTCCGGCAGCAGTTCCTGTGGGAGCTCGGTTTGGAAGCGCAACCTGGCGAGCGCATCACGCACGGCAGCGGACACCGCCCTGCGCACAGCCTCCCCGAGCGCGGGTGACAGTCCGCCGCTCGCGGCTTGCCTCCGCCGCAGCACGCTGTCTTCGACCGTCGCAACCCACAGGTCGAGCTCGGGTTCGAGTGCGTCGACAACCTCGGCAACCAGGGCCCACACGGCCCGGCGTTCGTCAATCATGTCGATCCTCATCAGTGGACTTTTGCGCCGCAATATGCAACACGGGGAACAAGCAAGCGCGGTCTTCTCAGGTGTGCAGTTGGTTTCGATCCGTCAACCATCGGGTGAACCCGCGAATACGGGACCCGCACCTACCACTCCTCTAGCCTGGGGTTTTGGCTGGCGGACCTCTGCACCGGCGGGGAGCATCGCGTCCCGCGGACCCAAGACCGACCCCGCTAGCACCTCCTTTTGCTCTTCCTATGGCGCAACATCTCGACAGGCTGGCAGGGTGCCGGACCCGACGCCGGGACGAGTGCGCCCTAGCTCAATCAGGAGATCGAGCCACCGAAAGTGACGGTCCTGCGGACCGCCGATGCCAAATAGATTTTCGTTAGGTTGCTCGCCGCGGTGCTATCAGAGGCGCCCGCCCCCGTCAAGACCAAAAGCATCAAAAGAGCAGCCTTTTATCATTGAGAAACTGTCAGATCCGAGTAGTGATAGTCGTACGGATCTCCCGCTGTTGCCCCAAACCCTTCCGATTCTCGGTGATTCCGCGCCGCATGCGATGGTCGGACAAGGGCAACACGTGACTCGGCCCGCGCCTCTGGTCAGGAGTCTGGGATTTGTGCATGATGTGAACAGCACATAGCCAAGACCTGTCCAACCGCGGACGCGCCCTCGAAGGGGCGGTTTTCGTGGCCACTCCCAGCGCCGTGATGGGTCTTGGTGGCCACTCCCAGCGCCGTGATAGGTCTTGGTGGCCACTGATAGCGGCGGGAGCAGCGAGGCACCCGCTGCGGTGTCACCGTCACCGTGGGTGGGGTGGAGGCAGTATCCTGAAAGTTGAACTACCCGGTCCGGCGATTCATCGGAGGAGGAACCATGGCGGGAAACCGAACAACCGTCGGCGATCTCGAGATCAACACGGGGCACTTCGTCGCAGCGGCAATCTTGATCGGGGTCGGTGGGCTACTCCTGTTCGTGGGCGTCATCGTCGGCAGCCTCCATGCCCTCTCGGAGGGCACACGCCTGGTCGGCCGCATGGAGACGCCACCCAACGAGCTCGCCAAGGACAAGATGAACCGGCTCTCGATCGCCGCCAAGGCCGGCGCCAACGCCTGGAAGGGATATACGGGATCCGACGCCGCCTCGGCCGAAAGTTAGGTTCGCGCTCCCGACGCCCTTACGATTTACGCAGTCGGATGCGAAGCGATGGCGCGCACAACGCAACACATCTTGCCATCAACGGCCCGAAGGAGATCGTCTGACCGCTGAATAGGCGGTCGATCGCCCGAGATGAATGATTGTTCATCGCCTTACCGAACGCTAACTTTAAGGAATAGCCGTTGGTCCGGGTTCGGTTAGGTATTTCTCCGTCGAGTTTTCGGCCCAGCGGGCCCTCCTCCCACACCACGCAATGAGGTCGCGCGGCGGGCAGCGCACGGCTTGAGAGCCGCTCGACTCTGAGCATCTTGGCGTCGGCTGGACCGCTCGGCCGGGCGAGCCCCTCCCCAGCGCGCCGGACTCAGCGCCCCATTTTGGCCCTCGACGGTCAAGTCACCCGATTGTTACGTTCTTGTTTCGTCCTCTAGTGCCAGTGGGTCGTGAAGCCGCGTCCTCGCTGATTGGTCGGCCACATTCAGGCCTCCCTCACGAGTCGCGGTAGTGCGGAGCGCGCCTTCGACCGCGACCTGACAAAGGAGGGAAACCGGAAAAGTGACAGGTCCGCGACATGAGTCCAGCGTGTGCCGATTCAGCGACAAGGGGGCTACAACGCGATGAGCATCAAGGATAGGGATCCAGGGCAACACGACGATTCCGAGCCGCGCGAAGAGACACAGAAGGAAGAGACACAGAACGAGACGCCTGCAGGCGGGACGACACGACGGCAGTTCCTGACCCGGGCAGGTACAGCCGGCGTTGCGGCCGCCGCTGCCTCGATGGGCGGAACCGATATTTTCGGTGGCGTCCACTCGGCAGCGGCCGCGACGCCGCCACCTCCCGGGGTACCGGCCTCCGCAGGCTTCTTCGGTCGCATCTTCCCGAAACTCCCCGCGTTCGCCCCGGCGACGAACCAGGTGAGGGCGGCGCTCCTCGAAGTCGGTCAGTCCGGCGGGATTCTCGACGCGCAGGATGATCTGGCAGCCGGACCGGTGGCCCTGATCACCGACCCAACGGTCAACGGGAACCCCACGGCGACGAACGCCTACGGCACGAACCCGGACAACGTCACCATGACGGCAGGGTCCACGTTCATCGGTCAGCTGATCGACCACGACATCACCTTCGACCAGACCTCCCTGCTCGGCGTCACCCAAAACCCCACCGTCTCGCCCAACACGAGGACTCCCGCACTCGACCTCGACTCGATTTTCGGGGGAGGTCCGGCAATCCGCCCCGACCTGTACCAGCCCAACGCTGACGGTTCGGTCGGTCCCAAGATGAAGATCGGGAGCGGTGGCGTCCATGAGGACATCCCCCGTGTCCAGAACGCCGACGGCTCCTTCAGCGCCGTGATCAGCGATCCTCGCAACGACGAGAACATGATGCTCGGGGGGCTCCACTGCGCCCACATCCTCTTTTACAACCGGGCAATCGACGACCTCCCGAGCATCAACCCCGCGCTCATGGGCAGGACCACGCCGTTCCCGACCTCGACCTCTTTCGACGTCTTTCTCGCTGCTCGCCAGATCACCCTGTGGCACTACCAGTGGCTCCTGGTCAACGAGCACCTCATGCAGGTCTGCGGCTCAGCCGTCGTCAACGACGTCCTGGCGCACGGGAATCGCTTCTACCGCCCCCCGCAGGGTGACGGCTTCATGCCGATCGAGTTCGGCGCCGCCTCCTACCGGTTCGGCCATAGCCAGGTCCGCCCCTCGTACCGGGCCAACTTCACAAGCGGGACCGGCGACAGCACCTCGCCGACGGCCGATCCCTTCTTCGGGCTGATCTTCGATCCGAGCCAGCCGAACTTCAACACGCCGGCCGATCGTGATGACCTCCTCGGTGGCTTTCCGGCTCCACGTCGGTACATCGGGTGGCAGACCTTCTTCGATGCCGGCGACGGTCAGGTCAAGACCAACAAGAAGATCGACACCGCGCTCTCGACCGTGCTCTTCGACCTGCCCACGCCGACCATCGCCCCGCACACCCAGACCTCTCCCGTCAATCTGGCCCAGCGCGACCTGCTCCGCCAGCTCACCTGGAGCCTGCCGTCGGGCCAGAACGTCTCCCGGGCGATGGGCATCACTCCACTGACCCCCCGCGACCTCACGGCCATCGCCGGCATCTATGCACCGTTCGGCGAGAACACGCCGCTCTGGTATTACGTGCTCGCCGAGGCGAAGGCCGCGACCGACGGCGTCACGCTCGGCCCCATGGCCGGCCGGATCGTGGCGGAGACCCTGATCGGTCTCCTGCGTGCAGACCCGGCCAGCTACCTGAGTGGCATGCCTGGCTTTGTACCGTTCCTCGGCACCGACTTCGTCGTCGGGCCCAACGCGAGCACGACCGTCGCCGGCAACCGGAGCTACACCAGGTCCCACTTCCTCCACTACGCAGGGGTCCTCGACGCCGGCATCTACCGCTGAATAGAGAATCAAACAAGCTGTACGCACCACCGGCCCCCGCCAGAACCAGGCGGGGGCCGGTGCCTCTTGAACGTGGTCTGTAAAGGCCGGTAGGAGGCCGCTCGGCTGCGATTTGGGGGTGGTGATGCCCCAGTTTGACCCTAGGCCAGGGTGGGCGCCGTCCGTAGGCTGAGATTCCCGGGGGCGGTTCGGCACGCGTGAGGCCGGCGGTTCCGGGACGGTTTGTCAAGCTCGACGACTGCTCGGCTCAACTCACGTTCTCGTTACAACAGACTCAGGAGGAGGGTGAGCTTGTGATCGCCAATCTTTTCGGACCTGACCTCGGGTACGTGGTCATCATCGTGTTGGTCGTGATGGTAGGGGGGAGCCAGCTGCCGAAGATCGCTCGCAACATCGGCACCGCCGGCAAAGAATTCCGCAAAGCCCAGCGCGAAGCCGAAGAAGAAGAGGCCGAACGCCAGCAGGCGCAACCGGTCCCCCCCGCTCCCCGAGCCGTTCCCGCCGCTCCTGCATTCAGCGACGGACAGGCGCCGCCCCAGCCGCCGGTATCGGTCGACGCGACCAGGTCTGGCGAGGATCCGCTGCGCCCCGACAGCGCCGGCTGACACCGACTCGTGCTGAGCTTTAGTCCCGAGAAGCTGTTCATCGTCGGGGTCATCGCGCTCATCGTGCTGGGCCCCAACAGGCTCCCCGAAGCCGCCCGCACGGTAGGACGCTTCGTCGCCACGGTGCGGCACCTGACCTCCGGCTTCCAGACCGAGGTTCGAGACGCGCTCGCCGAGCCCAGAGAGGCATTCAACGGCGCCCTCAGCGACTTCAAGCGCCCGCCCTACCAAACGCGAGTCGAGCCATTCCGGCATCAGCCCGACCGAACCGACGGTGACCATTCGGGCAACACCGGGCATTCGCCCGACTCCGATTACGCCGATCCCGACCATTCGGAAGACGGTGAAATGCCGAGCGACGTCTCCTTCAACTGAGATGACCTCGGGCGACTGAAATGACCTCGGGCCTGGGAGGGGCCTAACCAAGTGGCGATCACCGAAAACGAGCAAAGCGGGACAGACGCCGCTGCGGATCGTGCGCTCAAGCGGATGAGCCTGCTCGAGCACCTCGCCGAACTACGCAAACGCCTCGTCATCGTTGTCGTCGCCACCGCCGTCGCCACCATCCTGGCGTGGATCTTCTACGGCCACATCGTCAGCTTCATGCTCCACCCCTACCACGCCTACCTGCACACCCATCCACAGAAGAACATCTCCAACGGCAACCTCATCATCACCGGACCACTCGAAGGATTCACGACCCGCCTCAAGATCAGCATCTACGCTGGAGTGGCCCTCGCCTCCCCCGTCATCGGATGGCAGATCTGGCGATTCATCACCCCCGGTTTGCACAAGAACGAGAAGCGTTACCTCGTCCCGTTCTTCACCGCCGCGATCTTCCTGTTCTCCCTCGGTGTCACGACCGCCATCCTCGTGTTCCCCAAGGCGCTCACCTGGCTCATCAACGCCGGCGGCCCAGGCGTCGTCCCCCTCTTCACCCCGAGCCGCTACTTCACCCTCTACGCGGCCATGTGCGTCATCACCGGCGCAGCCTTCACCTACCCCCTCGTCGTCGTCCTTCTCGAGCTCACCGGCGTGGTCCCCTCCGCGACCTGGCGGCACTGGCGGCGCTCTGCCATCGTCACGATCTGTCTCGTCGCGGCCATCATCACCCCGAGCAACGACCCGTTCTCCTTCCTCGCCATGGCGATCCCGATGCTGATCTTCTACGAAGCAGCCATCATCATCGGACGGGCACTCCACAAATAGCCACATTGGAGGCTGCGACACCGGGATCGCATCGCTGATCTCGGGCTAGATCCCGACTGCTGCGTGCAGGCATCGCCGGCGATCGTCCCTCTAGTGTTCCTCGGCATGGTCGCAGACGGGTACCCGGTGCGGAGGTGAGGCGCGCCGCCTCCGTGCTGTGCACCGTGTTGGCCGGTGCCCTGCTCCTCGTCGGACTCGCGGCAGGAGTCGTGAACCGCCAGGTGCTCGACGGTCCCCGCTTCGCCAACCACATCGACGCCGTGCGACGCGACCCGGCCGTCAGCCGGCAGGTCGGCGAGGCCATCACCAATCAGGCCTTGTCCGCGGCCCCCGATCTGATAGCCCTTCGTCCCCTGATGGAGGCCACGGCCACCGCGCTGGCAGGCAGTCCCGCCTTCGGCCCCCTTGTCCGGACCACCGCCCGGCAGGTGCACGGATCGTTCACCCACGGCGGAGCGGGGCCCGTGGCATTGAGGCTCGTGGATGTCGGGGCCATCCTGACCGGGGCGCTGCCGGTCCTGTCCCCGCAGGCGGCGTCGCGCATTCCGCCCAACCTCTCGGTGACCCTGGCCTCTGTCGGTTCGCGCACGTTCGCCGCCCGGACGATCCACCTGACGCACTACGTCGGGTTGCTCGCCTGGCTCCTGCCGCTCTTGGCGCTGCTCGCCTTCGTCGGATCCGTGTGGTCCGCCAGAGATCGGCCGCGGGCGGTGGTCCGCGCCGGCTGGGCGGTAGTGGGAGCCGGAGCCGGGGTGGGGATCCTCGCGCTCGCCGGCGAAGTGGCAGCGTCGACCGCTGACGTCTCCACCCTGCGGGGAGCGCTGCTGGCCGCGTCGTGGAGGCAGTTCGGCCGGCCGCTCTGGGGAGCGGCGGCCGTCACGGTGGCCGCCGGAGGGATCCTCGCCCTGACCGCGAGCGGCAGGGTACGCCAGCTCGACCTTGCTGCCGGCTCGCGGCGGGTGTGGACCACGATCAGCAAGGCTCCCGCTCGAAGATGGCCCGCCCTGGCTCGAGGAATGGTGCTGTTGGTCGTCGGGTTGGGCGCGCTCCTGAGACCGGGATTGGAGTTCGCCGTCATCGCCGGTGTCATCGGCTTGGTGCTCCTGGTGGCCGGCGCCGCCGAGATCGCCGCGGCCGGCGGCGTTTCGCCCCGCCGCTCGGCCGACGGGGAACAGGAAGCCGGACCGCGTCCGGAACCCCCACGCCGGCCCCGAGGAGTCAGGTTTGCGGCGCCCGCGCTGGCCGTGGCACTCGTGGCCGGGCTCGTGGCGTTCGACGGCGCCCCGGCATCGCCGCGGATCGCCCTGGCCAACACGGGGACGGGCTGTAACGGCTACGTCGAGCTGTGCGATCGGCCCTACGACGACGTTGCGTTCGTCGCCACCCACAACGCCATGTCGGCAGCCGACGAGCCCGGCTGGTTCATCCCCGAACAACCGACCGGACTCATCGGCCAGCTCGACGCCGGCGTCCGGGTGCTGCTCATCGACACCTGGTATGGGCAGACGACGTCCACCCCGGGCCTGATCGCCACCGCTCCAGGCAGCCACAGCGCGGCCATGGCCGAAGCCGAACGGCTCTTCGGACAGGCGGCCGTAACGAGCGCTCTTCGCCTACGGAACGCCCTCTCGCCGACCCCCACCGGTCCCGTAACGCCCTACCTGTGTCACGGGCTGTGTGAGATCGGGGCCACCAAGTGGGAACCGGCCATGGCCGCCGTCCGCGCCTGGCTGGATGCCCACCCGCGCCAGGTCGTGACCTTCTTCATCGAGGACTACGTGTCGCCGGCCGACACCGCAAAGGTCTTCGAGCAGGCCGGTCTCTTGCCCGACGTGTACACCCCCCAACCCGGAAAGAGGTGGCCGACGCTCGGCCAGATGATTTCCTCAGGCCATCGGGTCGTCGTCCTGATGGAAAAACACGGAGGCGGAACGACCTATCCGTGGTTGCAGCAGGGGTTCGATGTCGTCCAGGACACTCCCTTCAGCAACCCGACTCCGGCGTCGCTCAGCTGCAGGCTCAACCGTGGATCACCGACCAGCCCGCTGTTCCTGGTGAACTATTGGCTCAGTGGCTTCCAGTCACTCGTCTCGAATGCCCGCAATATCAATGCCTACGACAAGCTCTGGCCCTACCTGCAGCGCTGCGAGGAAGAGCGGCACCACCTACCCAACTTCGTCGCCGTCAACTACTACAACGAGGGCAACGTGTTCCGGGCCGTCAACCAGCTCAATGGGCTGCCGAGTTGAGCCTGAACCGGTTGCCGTCCGGGTCTTCCAGATGAACCTCCTACGGTAGTCCGCCACGGCCGACCGAGGCTAAGGTCTGGCAAAGGGCGTTGATCGATCAAGGGGGAGCCGATCACGAAACGCAAGGCCGCCGTACCGATGGAGCCTGCGAGCCAATCTGTCGACTTTTGAGGGTGCCGCGCCTCCTTCTCCTCTGTGCCATTGTCGTTCTGGCCGGATGTGCAGGCTCAGCGCCGATAGCTCGACACCGAGCCCTATCCCCGCCGCCAGCAAGAGCCGCCTCAGTTTCCACTGAGCCGGCTCATACCACTGCTGGGCCTCCGAGCAGCACAGCGGAGCCGGCACGCGCCACCACGACCGCCCGGGCGACGACCACTGAGCCGGTGACGACCTCACGCTCCATTCGGCCGGCCAACGACCCCGCCGGACTGGCGGTTGAGCTCACCGACGTAGAAGGTCGCCTGCACGATCCGCGGACGCCCTCGGACGTGTTGCCCTTCGAGGCGCTTCGCGAGCAGCTGGCCTTCGACCGTGTCGCCACCCATCCGGCCTGGCTGCCTCTGGTCGTGGCTCGTCTTCCTACCCAATGGCGAGCAACGGTGGAGGCGAACGGCGACGCCGCAATCGAGCTTCATGCCTTGTCCACGCCCTCTTCTCACTTACCGGATTGGCAAGTCACGCCACCCATGTCGTCACCGGCGACCCTCCTCACCTACTACCAACAGGCGCAGGCGAGTACCGGAGTTCCCTGGCAGATCCTGGCTGCGATCCATATGGTCGAAAGCAAGATGAGCAGACTTCGCTCAAACAGCAGTGCTGGGGCGCAAGGGCCGATGCAATTCCTCCCCGCCACCTGGGCTTCCTACGGCCAGGGCAATATAGACGACGACCACGACGCCATCCTGGGTGCCGCAAACTATCTCCATGCTATGGGAGCCCCGGCCGATCTCGCCGGGGCCCTTTACCACTACAACCCGAGCCAGGATTATGTGCAAGCCGTGATGACCTATGCCACTCAAATGGAAAGTGACCCCACGGCCTTCGCTACGTATTACGACTGGCAGGTCGTCTTTCTGCTGAACAGCGGGCCGGTCGTGCTCCCCCAGGGCTATCCCCATGTTGCGGCCATCCCCGTGGGGTGAGGGACTCAGGACCCGAGTGCACCACGTCGGGCCCGCCCGTGTCTCGAGATGCCGGACATCCCCACCACGGGCCGGTTCAGACGGATAGAAGCGGCCGAGCCGAACGAACGCGCGTCGCCAAAAGGAAAGACCAGCCCGTTCGACGCGACCAACCAATATCCGCGCCCATCAGGCGTCGCGGCCATCCCCACCACCGGGTGGGCCAGGTCGACGGCACCAACGGAACCGAAGGTGCGCGCGTCACCAAAGCTGAAGACCCGCCCATCCGACGCCACCAACCAATACCCGCGCCCATCAGGCGTCGCAGCCATCCCCACCACCGGTTGAATCGAATCGACGGCGGCAGCAGAACCGAGGAAGCGGGCGTCTCCAAAGGCAAAAACGCCCCCGTCCGAGGCCACCAACCAGTACCCGCGCCCATCGGGCGTGGAGGCCATCCCCACCAGGGGATGATTCACGTCAGGAGCACCAGCCGAGCCGAACGAACGCGCATCACCAAAACGGAAGACCCGGCCATCCGACGCCACCAACCAATACCCACCCCCGTCAGGCGTCGCAGCCATCCCCACGACTGGCCCCTTCAGTCGGGCGGGACTGGCCGAACCGAAGAAGCGTGCGTCACCGAAGCTGAAGACCTGCCCGTCAGACGTCACGAACCAATACCCACCCCCGTCAGGCGTCGAGGCCATCCCCACGGCCGGTTCCGTCAGGTGGATAGCACCAGCCGAACCGACGAACCCGGCCTTGCCGAAGGTGAAGATCCCCCCATCGGACGCCACCAACCAGTAGCGGTCGCCCGTGGGCGAGGGAGGGGGAAGGATCGAATGGCCGGAGCCCGTCGCCATTTCCTGGAGATAGCCGACGCTGTCCTGGAACGTGCCGACGGCGACGCAGTTGCCAGCCGGGGGGCAGGACACCCCCTGGAAGGTCCCGAGCGGATTGGCAGGATTCGCATTGCCGGGGGCCGACACCTCCACCGCCTGGCCGAAGGCGCCGCCGACCTGCGTGGCTACCATCGCCTGGCGATGACCGACACGATCGTCGTAGAAGCCAGCCGCGATGCAACTCCCCACCGAAGGGCAGGACACGCCGCTCAACTCGGCAAGAGGACTCCCCGCCGCACCCGCCGGGGCTGACAACTCCAGCCCCTGCCCGAAAACCCCAGCGGTCTGCGTCGCGACCATCGCCTGACGATGACCGGCCTCGTCAACATAGGACCCGACCGCAACACAACTCACCACCGAATAACAGGACACGCCAAGGAAGCTGGCGGTCGGCTGGCTCGGATCGGCATTGACCGGGGCAGGCACCTCGGTCGCCCGCCCGAACGCACTACCGGCCTGGGCCACCGTCATCGCCTGCGTATGCCCGGCGCTATCGGTGTAGGCACCGACGGCGACGCAGTTACGCGTCGAGAGGCACGACACACCGAACAGGGACGCATCTTGGTCGGTCGAATCGGCATTGACGGGCAGGGACACCTCGGTCGCCCGCCTGAAGGCGCCCCCGACCTGCGTCGCCACCATTGCCCGAAGGTCGCCGGCGTTGTCCTTGTAGCGGCCCACGGCAACGCAGGCATTCGCCGAAGGGCACGAGACACCAAACAAGGTCGCCTCCGGAGATCCGCGGTTGGCGTTGGGAGGCGGCTTCACCCGAGCGGCCTTCCCCCACGTTCCGGTGGTTTCGATCGCGTCCATCGGCTGGACGAAACTGCCGCCGGCGTCCGCGTAGTCGCCAACGGCGACACAGCTGCCCGCCGAGAAGCAGGACACCCCCAGGAAGTTCGCACCCGGATCGACGTTCGCATTCGAGGGAGCGGTGACCTGGCGCGTCCCACCGAGATTGGTGGCATCGGCCATCGCCATCCCCGACAGGACCGGAACGCTGACGACGAGGAGGCAGGCAGCTATCCCTCCCTGCAACAGCCACAGCAGGGGCCTCGAGCACGCCCGGCGGGGAGCGGCTGCGCCCGACGGACCGGCTGGACGGTTGCTACCTACGCCATCCATCAAGGGCCGAACCCCATCGTCGATTCCCTCTCGCAGGGATAGCCGGAACTGACCACGACTCTGCCACGGGTCGTGGCGCTCTGTCACGCGGCGTGTACAGGATGGCAACCCTGCGTGGCCAGTTCGATTCGGGACCATGGCAGTCAAGCTCTCCGACATCGAGAGCTGACGCGGGCCGCGCCCGTCCCGCACTGGAGAAGGAGGGGAACCCTTCCCCTCGTCAACCGGGAACATCGACGTCAATCTGACGACATGTTCCTCCGGAAGTGGCCGGTCGCCGTGGCGGTGCTCCTCCTGGTGGCCGGAGCCGGGTGCTCGTCGACTCGTGGACAGAGCACCGCCCCGACCTCGGCGCCCCCATCGTCGATTCAAAGCACGGGCGCCACCGGGTCAAGCGCCCCGCCGAGCTCCATCCGAAGCCGGTCGATCGTCTCGACGCCGACCACGATCACACCGACCACGATCACACCGACAGCGGCGACAGGAACATCGACGTCCCCCGGCCAGGGTGCCGTGAACATGATCGTGCCGGATTCAGTCCGCCCGCAGCTTCTTGCTGCCTATGTGGCGTACCTACGCCACGAGTTCCCGACCCCCGACGGCAATCTGGTGGCCACCGATGTCAACGGGCCGCTGCCGGGAAGTGTGTACTACGCCGAGTTTCCCGCGACCGGCACCTACTGGGCTCTGGCCGGGTTCGCGCCATCCCCGCAGGCCACCGCCCAGATGTCCGTCAATTTCCAGGACAACGGCAGCTCGGGGCTCTTCGAAATGAAGCCCGGCCAGGGCTGGGTGATGGTGGCCCATGCCATGGGCGGAGGACCATGGCCGTGCGCCGGCCAGCTGGACCCGGACCTGATGAAGGCTTGGTCCATGCCGATCAGCCCGGGATGCGTGGTGGCATCGAGCGGCGCTCCCTCCCAGCCGGCAGGCGACACGTCGGCGTGGTTCTCCCCGCCTGGCTTCCCGAGCGGCCAGTACTTCGGCCTCATCTGGTCGGTCCAGCAGGACTACGACGGAACCGGATTCGTGAGCTTCGAGCCGGAGACCTGGACCTCCCCCAACGCGAGCCCGACCCGCAGCCACGACGTCGCACTCCTTCAATTCGGGCCGACCACGACGACGGAGTACTCGACGGGGACCTCACCTTCGTCGAGCCACGTGGTGGGCGGGACCTGGAACCTCAGCTTCTCCCAGCGCGTCATCGGCGACATCACCACGTTCTCGGGCAAGCCCGCTCTCGGGTTTATCCTCACCGCGGAGGGCGACAACGTCACGTCGATCCAGGAGGTCGGGCCGCTGACCCCGACCGGGCCGCCCAACTTCACCGCGCCGGCGCCCTGACCCAGAAGCCGGTGCAGACCTAGGGCG
>Ga0123355_10010271_pt1 | contig 14321 bp, 8 predicted proteins | sample TergutEmb28metaG_3_FD_89872 | JGI IMG/M metagenome (GOLD analysis project Ga0123355, IMG submission 89872) | Embiratermes neotenicus P1 segment gut microbial communities from Petit-Saut dam, French Guiana - Emb289 P1 | ecosystem: Host-associated > Arthropoda: Insects > Digestive system > Gut ...
ATAAAGAGCTCATAAATTTTCAAAACTGCTTATGCATTCTATCTCAGCTTTCCCAGGGAAGGGGTTGAAAGACATTTTTTCATTGCAAATGTCTCCGCAGGCTACATAAAGCTGTGTCACACGTAATATGTTGCCTGTGAGCTAGGGGTTGAGTGGGCCTGCTGCAGGGTTTGTTTTTCTTAAAAGAGCATATGGAGCAAGAGATGGGATAGACCACCAGTTAGCTATTCCTCAGCTGAATGATACATGAATGTCATGACCCAGGCCTGAGCTGAATGTGTTTTGTGTCGTAGGTAGAGGATGGACAGAAATAAGATGAATTTTGTTGAATACAAGTGTTCATTTCCAAAATACAAGTGTTCATTTCCAAAATACACATCATGAACAAAATGCTGCTAAAAGTTTTATAAAAAAAAATCATATGTTAACAGAAATTTGTAAAAAATACACAAACCAGAAATTTTGAATGACAGGTTCAATGTGACAAAAGGACAACAGGAAAAGATTGTTTTAAATGGAGAGAAATGTGAAATGGAATTGGCCCCCAGAAAATTGTGGTTGCTCCCAGTAAGATGTAAAAGTCCTTACCCCACGGGGAAATAAAACTTTTAAAACTATGCCCATAAATAAAATAACCATTTCCCTGCCAATATAAAACAGACTAGTGATAAGAGATATAAACCAATAATAAGCCTTAGCCAACTTGACTTCTTGGTGTGACAAGGTAAAACAAAGAAATGGTGAGGTGATGTTAATGACATTGGTAGAGAGCAGACAGACACTTCCTACACTCTCCCTGTGCGCATAGCCTGAAATTTGAGCACTGGACAAATGGGAGTGTGATAGCACAATTACAACTTTTGGAACTGAAAAATAACAATCATTTTGCAGATCTATTCTTTTCCAATCACAGTTGTATATGTCTTCGCCCTTTCCAAATATTTAAATTCTGAGACATTTTCAAACCATTTACTTTATATTTGGGTATGACATGACCTGCTGATTCATGTGATAAACAGCTACAAATGTTTTGAATATACCATTTCCATGTTCAATCTTACTTATTAAAATTAAACTTAATGAAAATTTAATTATAAAAAGCAAACTATTTTATGCAACCAGATGAATGGACAGTCCAGAAATAAAAGTGAGAATTATTGCTGATAATAAATGTTGCCAAGCACTAGGCCATTCACTGAAGAAAGGATACATAATAGAGGCATTAAAAATCATTATAAAAAAGTTATAAGATGGATAATGACCTATGATGCTGAATCATACACCTTCACCAATAATATGGTAAGCCTTAATAATATGGCAAAGGAAAATATTGAGAAAAATATACAGAACAATGTATGAAAATGGTTATTGGAGAATAAAAATGAATGAAAAAAATTCATAGTAAATTTATATCTCCAGATATTGTAACTGTAATTAAAGTATCCATGATTTATAACCAGCCTATAATACTGTTGAGTTGAAAATATGATTATACCTGTATGACTCCCACCCCAACCTTTTTGACCAGTCATACGCTACACCTTGAAAATTGATACTTCACTCCTGCTACAGTTCGTAATCGATTCTGACATGGATTCAATTCCATTGTACATAATCAAGGCATTTTTTTATAGAACCCACACCCAAAATCTTAAAAATAAACCCTAAATTGAGGCTGAAAAATGATGTAGGGACACAATTTCAGGCCCTGAATGCAAGTGAAACAGAAAATCAATAAACAAAATTATACATTATTTACATGGGGTTTTGGCTGGAACCACGAAAAATTAATCTAAAATGCCGGAAAATCTTAAATACAGAAACCCCAATTAGGATTCTAGTGTATTTTTCCTCAGTTATATAATGTTCAACACAAGGGTGGTGAGGATGAAACACATGGCATGTTCAAGAGAGTGGAACTACTGTAAGGAAAACTAAGAGCATCTGCATGGAGACTGAGAAAAACCATGAGATGGTTTTGCCAGGATAGCAAGTCTCCAGGGCAAAAGTCATCACTGGAGTATATCAAATATGTTGGTGTTTGTATGGATGTGTTTCCTTTGAATATTTTCAAACCTAAATGACAGTGAATGTCCTTTTACAATGACCTGTGTACTGCAATAAAAATTTATGTTGATAGCTACTATACCTGTGAGTGTTTGAAATGAGCCTTGAGCATGTTACCGATGTTCTGCGTGTGAGATAAGTCTAATGCGGCATCAACCTCATCAAGGATATAAATTGGTGCAGGCTTAAAGAGCAACATTGCAAGTATGAGGGACAGTGCGACCAGTGACCTCTGTCCCCCACTCAGTTCTCCCAGACTGTCTTTCCAAACACCACCAAAGCCAACTTTAACCTAAAAAAACAAAAAAAAAAAAGCTTATATTTATACAAAATTAACCATTTTTGCATAGATGGTGAAAATTTTCCATTCTGCTACCCATGTCATTCAATCACATGGTTGCAATGTAATAAGCATACACTCACAAACAGGTCTTAAAACAACCAGGACACATTCAAGAAACATTTAAACACATGACCATTCAAACAAGCAGTTCTCTGTAGATCGTATAACATCCATGTCCCTTCAAATGCTCTGGTATGTACAATGAGAAAAACTAAATAACCAACCAACCAAACAACTCACTAACTCCATCAAACACAGTCCTCCTTGAAAAGCTACTAGTGCTTCATATAGTCAAGAAATTAACCACATTTAAAGAACCTAGAAGTTCATCACTGCCTTCACAAGGGCATGTTGTTTTTCACAATCCTGAGCCACATAAATTAATTCTGTGCCAAACCATCACATTTTGCAAGACTCATTCTGATATTATCCTCTCACATTCACGTGGTCCGACTAGCCGTGCAGTGTTGATACTCATAACACGGCTTTAAAAAGCATTTTTCAGAGGACTACTTATTCAACAACAAGCAAAGACATTCATGACATCAATTCTTCACTTACAGTGAATACATAACATTGATCCCTTTGGGGAGCTCAAGACACCAACCTCCAATTGGTTCATAATTAACACAAATGATATACTGCTACGTGAGGACTTCAGCCATACAAGTTTATCACCTCCAAGGTAAACAGAACAGCCACGCCTTCAATAACACTTAGTGCCAGCAGTCTACTCAACATAAATATTTACATTAACAAATGTAGGCTTTCACTGCAATCATTCCTCACCTCCAAACCATCCAGAACATCCATTCCTTTAGGGGGATGAAGACGAGCATCAGCTCCTGGAAGTAGTGTGCTAAAGATGGAACCAAAATCCTTATTCACCTGCTCCCATGCTTTGCGAAGAGCCTCTTTCTTCTTTCGATCCAACTCTTTGATAACAGCAACAATTTTAGCCTTGTCAGACTCAACAGTTCTTTTCTTCTTCATCAAATCAGCATACTGCAATACGACCACACAAATTATTCCAGTAATAAAATGGTTCTGAAAGTTTTCCAGTTCACTGAGCACACACCTGGACATCATACTGCTATCTGTCAGACATAAAAGTATTTTTTATGCAACCATTCAAACTGGGAACTGTAGTGTCCCTGACCAGGGGATCTTGGGCCCTGTTCCCCCCGGCGACAGAGACCTTATGGGCAGAAAGCCGAGCGGTGACGTGCTGCCCTGAAGATGGAAGGTTGACGTTTGGAGGGTGAGAGGTTGTCGTTAAAGAGTTAAACCCCACGGCAATCTCCATATACTAACGGTTTAATAATCACTTGAATGTACAAGGGAGTAGTCCGGTTGTGGAGACGAGTGCAGAAGTAATGCTAATTTCTATGAGGCCCTTCGCTGCTGCGAAGTGGTCGGCCTGGCTGGTGCCGAAAGAATCCCCCCGTCTCTCAGGCTCCTTGCCTAGTTACACTAAATCTGCTACATATCTTACCGCACCCCCTGCCATCGTCTCCTTATAGAGAGCACACAAAAAATACTCAGGTTACAAAAATCCTCTGTTCCCAATATTGTACGAAGACCAAACAAAAGTGCAGGAATGCCTGCACATGGTCAAGTGGGGAGTGCAACTGGTGGCCAGTGAGCTGCCACAAGCCCCTGGATACTACAGAACAATATAACTCTGGGGGCAGAGTTCTTCTGAAACTTGAAACTGGTAGTCCCAGAACCACGTACTACAAATGGAGCCAAAACACTATACCTGTTCTTCTTCTTTGCCAAGTAGATTCATGGCTCGGGTGTTGATATTACGACCAAGTTTCTCACTCTTTTCCTGAAGCTTTGAAAGTCGCTTCCCAACCCCATGAGGATCATTGTCTTTAAAGTCATATGCTCCACCTGGAGTGCCAAAATACTTCTTCTCTTCATTAATCCAAGAGTACTTATTTTCCAGAGCAGAAATCTGAAAAGTAATTATACACAAATGCAAAATTCAGTACATAAGTTGTGTGTATTACAGGCTTTGAATATTAATATTACTCTTCTGTGGACTCCTGTTATGTTTTTAATGTTTTAACTATTCAGTATTTCACTTATTTATCAGACAATCTTTGTAAATACTTTTAGCAGCAGATGTAATTAAGTAGATTTTTGTGCGTCAATCTGGGATATGGCATCAGTTCGCAGATTAATTAGTTTAAATCAACCAACGAAGTTACTGAACATCAACAATGTCAAAAATCAGTGAAGATCCACACAAATGTTGCAACAATTGATAAATGAAATGGAAAGACCTTAAAAGGGTTCATCTTATATAACCATACCCACTAAATTTCACATGAAATAGCAAAGTCCATTTTACAAGTTCTTAAGTTGGCCACACATTTAAGAAAAAAAAAAAAAATCTCCCATTCTAACACAAACAAAACACAGCAAAATATCATTTAAAATATCATTGTGTATGACACATGTGAGAAAAATTTCAGGATTTGTTGACAACCACAGACAAAAAGGTACTAGGGCAATCCACATGACTCGCAATTTCTTCCACTTGTTTCCGTAAGTGTCTGAAGTGTTGACTGCACTGAGTGCCAAAGCCACATTTGACAAAACAGTTCTGAATGACTGTAGGCACACAATGGATTCCCATGCCATGGGAGCACAACATATGGCCTCTTCAATGCTCCACTTCCCAAAATGCTGCTGGAAAATTTCCATCCATTTCTTGAAACAAGAAGTACACAAGGCACTTTCAGCATGCACTTTTTAGCACAAAAATTTGTGTTTTCTCTTCCTAATTTTCACAGCAGTACACAGCAGAAATAATGACCTCTCTTTCCAAAAACTGCAGTAGCACGCCGTATGTGGTTACAAGTACATTAATGCACTTACCAGAATTACTCACACATACCAGCAGTAGCTTGTCCTCTGCACAGTCTATGATAGGAAACAACATACTACACATTCCACTGTGACAATCACAGACATAGCCATAACTCACCTATGTATACATTCAGCACACAGGCACAAACAACTGAAGTTTAGCTACCTCTATAAAGGTAACAATGGACTATGGACTGTGAAGTTTTTCCATTCTGTGCATTCTTGTATATTAATCAGTTCTTCAATACTCCAACCAAATGCACGTTACATATTTGCTACATATATTTTTTATCAAATCTCTCCTACATGTTTCGGTTTGTTATACACCATCCTCAAGGAGAACTTCCTATGCTTGCTCAAAACCATCAGCTTTTTATGAGGATGTTACATAATGTGTTATAAATTATAGAATATACCATATTTTGTAGACTAACAATGTTTTTACAGTGATTAAAACAATTATAGCTACATATTGTTGTTAATTAGTCTAAAAACAATATATATTTATATATTATTTTTAAAGAGTAAAAAAAATTGTTAATCTACAAAAAATGGTGTATTTTGTACTTTATACATCTTATATACAACCCTGTAAAAAGGTGACAGTTTTGAGCAAGTATACACAGTTCTCCCAGAGGATGGTATATAATATAACTCAGTGAAATGTGAAGGGGAGATTTGGTAATAAATATATGTAGCAAATATATAATGTGCATTTGGTTGGAATATTGAAGAAGTGATTAATGGAGTACAGATTCTATCATTCCCTGTCATGAGCAGTACCCATATGGGGAGTTCCAGAAGTGTCCATTGTTAAAAGAAGATGATTGTTTATGTGAATTGTCCAGAAAGTGATAATTAAAATTATTCACTTTTTAATCAACAAAGGGCTCTAATATAAGTTTGAGTTTCAAGTTGAAGGTATTTCAAAGTAAATGCTTAAGAAATATACAAAATCCTATGATGATATCAGGGAATGCTGCACGCTTTGAATTAGATGGCATTTTAAACTAACAAATTTCAAATGAACAAAGTTTTACTGCGCTGTACAGATGTCTAATAACTTTCATCCTAGGGCAACTATAATGATTATAATATGAATGGTAACTTTATCACAGTCACATTATGTGTTACCAAAGTGATGACTACATCACAGCCAGTTTGATCATTTAGCAAAATTATAAATCTCTTAAAGCAACTGTTTTAGCCTTAGCAAATTATAAAATAATTAAATGCACACTTAAAATTAAAAGTTATATAACAGAGAAGTATGATGTTAAAAATTTTAGTGTCAACACTAAAATACAATGAAAGTTAGATGTAAATTCTTATAATGAAACCAACGAGAAGCACTAATTTCTCGAATTTATTTTTGGTATAGGACTCTACATGTTTCGGACAGTATCTCTGTCCATCATCAGGAGTCTAGCACTGTACACACAGCAACAGGTATAGGTCATACAGGTTATGCTGTGTGTACAGTGCTAGATTCCTGATGATGGACACAGATACTGTACGAAACATGTAGAGTCCTATTCCAAAAATAAATTTGAGAAATTAGTGCTTCTCGTTTGTTTTATTATAAGAATATATCAAAATGCACGGTTCTCGGAATGTCAAATTAGATGTAAAATCGCTTACCTTTGCAAGACATTCTTTTGATTCAGACTGAATTTTGGCAATGTCATGCTCGAGTTTCTTAATTTCCAGTTCATATTCACCGTTGTCTTTGATGATTTTCTCTTTCTTTTGTTCTACTTGCTGTATTTCTTTAGTGATTGCACTAACGGCACCCTTCTGTGACTTCACTTCAATCAGCAATTTATGGACATTGGCCTATTGCAAAATAAAAGAAAGGAAGAGTACTATTTGAAGAACAACATTCAACAAACATTATAAATCAAATAAATGAACCCAAACTTTATCTAATTTTGGTAAAAAAATTATTAAGTTAAGAAGACCTATCCTCCAGTCAAAACGAGCTATTCAAACACCAACCAGAGTGTGAACAAATTTTTATTATGCCAATATCACAAGTCTTCAGACAAAGCAACAAAAACATGAAAAAAACCTACATAATGAGCCTAAAAATTTGCATTCTTCACCTCCTTTGTTACAGTAATGAAATTATATGGATGAAATAAGGACATGTAGCAGACAAGGGGAAAATGAGAAGTGCATACAGAATTAGGATGGAAAACCTCAGGGGTACAGACCTCTATCTGTCAAGATAGGAAATTATGCTACCAAGAAGGATCACAGGAAATAAGGTTTCAAAATACAGACTGAAAGAATTTGGTCATACTGTGATAAACTTTTAGGTTCCACACACAGCAACAATTTTTTGACACATATTAACTTTTATAGTCCATTACAGTACAGCTTCAATGTGTATTAACACGAACTTCAGATGGCTGTATGCCAAGCATGAATGTGAAAAAAAGCACAAAACCACCGTCAAAACTGATTAGCCCACTGACAATGATGACCACTACAGTGTTTATTCAAGCACAAGATAATCCCCCCATGAAACCCTCAACTGTCCATAAAATACTCACACAGGTCATGTTTGAGGTGACTGAGGCCAGACATTGAATGAGGAAAAATTCTCAGTTTATATTTGGGTAAACACAGTATATATTTACCTTGGCTTCTGCTACTCGTTCCTTTGACGTTCCATCCTGCTCTGTTAACTGCACTATAGTTTCTTGGGCAGCCTGAATTTGTGCACGACCAGCTTCAATTGAAGCTTTCAATTCCTTTATCTCCAAATTCAAAGTTTCAAACTCCTGTATAACATAAAGTTAAAGTCAATAAAACCAGTGATAATCAGTAACACAAACGCTGCACAAAAATAAAGGGTACACAGGAGGTAAGTGACACATATCTCATCATGGTCCAAAAGCCAACATCTGGATTTGATGGCTGCAGTACTGACTTGGACAAGTAGGTGGTAGCAGTTTCTTCTAATACCTCCAGTCACAAAAAATAACAATGGTTCCATATATTTTTTGGCATAAGAGTTTCTGTGTCATCCACTTTGAGGTCAGAAACATTTTTATAGTGTAGGGTTACCATATACTCACCACAAGAAAAGATGAAACTTCCCACTTATTGATCATAAAAAACAGCACACATCAGCAACAAGAAGGTTAAAAAGAAGGGCATAAAGAGTAGTTTTATTAAATGTATCTCTCAACACTTCACTGCTAACATTTCTCTAAATATGATGGGCAAGGAATTCAGATTAAGACATTCTTGAAGCATCTTTTTCACTGAGTTGAAGTTTCCAGAGTCTCCACCCCAAAGTTTTCTGAGACATTCAACAGGTCAACTGCTGAAACTTATATGTTTTTTTGACTCAGATAATGCTAATATAATATTACGCATTTATTTCAAAAGTAGTGGAAATATATGTATTGCATTTTTAGTACCATTATAATATGCAAAAGCTTTAAGAAATATGTAACAAACAGTAAAACCCCAACATTTTTACAAATTTAAAAAAACTACCTGGATGGAAATTTTTGGGTAAAGTCAGAGAATATGTCCAGGGAAAACAAGACAAATGGTAGCCCTATGATAATTACTTTCTACATTAACAATGGTGACAGAGTTCATTTCTGCAATGGAGGAACTACAACAAAGATCCTTTTCCTATAATGTAAACCAACAAATGCACACAACTGTATCAGATTTACAATAATATTATAAAATCCACTAACTCATACATGATTGGCCTGTCACAAGGGAGTACAACAATTGTATAAAACAAATGCTTGATATATTCAAGAGAGCAATATATCACGCAATCATTTAATACAAGTGTGTGCATTTGATTTTAATTAGAGTAATTGAATTTTAATGCAAGGAATGGAAAACATAAAAAAAAAAACAAAGATCCTGTTACCTCGTATGACAGAATGATGCCGGCTACATACATAGTATGGTCAGTTAGTTTCTGGACTAGCTGCAACATGACACTACTGCAGTTAAGGAAACCTCTCCTCTGTTACATGGAGGGAAACTAGAATGTTTAATTCCTGTCCACTGCATCAAAGTTGTAGCTTATGTCCCACAGAAACAACACATTTTGAAGAAATTTGTGCTGCATACTACGTGATCTGCAGTTTATCAAAGAATATCGGATTCCAAAGAAAAATATGTATGCTCCAGGGTCTGCTTTAAACTATGCAAAGCTGCTACAGAAACCTACGAAACCGTCCATCAACACATGATTGGAAAAAGAATAAAGTCAGGATTCAAATGAAAAGAAAAATGTGCTCTAACAAAGAGAAGTTTAGTTTTCAAAATGCAGTAAAAATGTGAAACACACTGCAGTAGTAACTAGTAATATGTTACATTCAGTGTCTTACCTGTTCTCTCTGCTTCCATTGTGCCCGACTTTCTTCAGATTTCTTTTTTAGTACCTTCATCTCATTTTCCGCATTTTTCAGTGCTTCTTCTTGCAAAGACTTAGCATTTTTCAACTTATCTTCCAATTGTTTTGCTTTCTTGCTACTATCTTTCTGCACTTGCTTATAATTCTTTACTCTGTCTTGAAGCTCCACTGAAACAGATGTTTTCCAAATGTTCAAAACATGTACAAGAATTGTCTGAGAAAAAAATTGCCATTAAAAAATAAAAGAATAAAATGGATGCTATGTGGCAGCCGGAGATAGTTCTGGAACAGAAACAAATACAGTGACAAAACAGCAAGTAAGATGAAGCCTCCTCATGTATGAGATAATGAAATATTCATGCACCGTACAGTCAATGGAACTGTTTAGTTGCCTTTACACTAACAGGAAGTATTAAGCAGAGAAAATGTAACTGGGACCTTTGCTCTTCTGGGATGTTAAACAGCACTCATTGGTAGCTAGTTACCAACATTCTTATACCACAGTGGAAGCCTGAAATCACGAGTGCGTGTAATGTTTGAGGTCCTTATAGTGGTGTCAAAGATCTGAGTCTTGCATGACATCAGGTCCCAGATGACTTCAATCTTCAATCTGCAGAAGGTTCCTAACAAGGGAAATGGACTGCCTTAAGAACTAGGCTAAAATAATATTTTGTTAGCAACTGGGAAAATCCAAATATACAGGCCTCTAATCTACACAGGCCCAGTCCAGGTATAGTGACACATGTAACTTCCTATGTTCCTATCTGGAGATTTAAATTTCTGCACTGTGTGAAGTTTACTAGTTGGTCACGGACGAAAACATTCCTATTGCATAAAAGAAATAATCAATGAAGAGAAAAAAATTAAATATAAGCTGACAAGAAAGAAAACAAATGTATTCTTACAGTTTTAACACCAGGTCAGATATTGTTATTGGTCACCAAGTAACATGTTACTTTGATCAGTGAATGAATCACAATTAACTTAATATTTAAGCATAACTACAACACATCAAATGTGGGATAGCTCAGTCAGTATAGGGACTAGGCTAAAGGCAAGAAATAATGATACAATTCCAGGCATGGACAAGACATTCATTTGTTCAATTCCAGGCACGGACAAATCATTCACTTCAATTTCAGGCAGGGATAAGACATTCATTTCTTCTCCAAAGTGTCCAGACCAGCTTTGGGGTCCATCCAGCCTCCAATTCCATTGAATTGGAGGCTGGCTGGGCCTGTTACCCATTGGTAACAGGTTGTTTCCTCAGGTGTACAGCTAACCACTCACCTCATTAGTGTAGAGGGCAAGAATAAATGCAGGTAAACTGCCAATCTTTCATACAATTTCATGGCATGCAGAGGGACAACCCTTACTACAACACATTGCTTTAGAAACTTGTGTCACTGTTAACCCTCTTCCTTCAAGCGATCATCAATAACTTACAAGAATCACATAACTGTGGTGTAAAGTACAGGTAAAGCGATACCTCTCTACACCATGAAGGCAAATACAGAGAGTAGAGAGGTACAGCTCTGCTCATTCCTAACCATGGTACAAGATTGAGGAGCTTCTTCTATTAGTGTCAGACAGTCCCTGATCAATTCCTGCTGACACACAGCAGTACACAACTCTGTATTCTACTCAGTATTAATTTCCTACATGCTCTGATTCAGTTAGTATGCTATACTCTGGTTTAGGTACGCATGAAATAAAAAAAAACATATACTCCACTGTATAAAATTTGGCATTTTTACAGTAATCATTACCAACATATATCTTGTAAATACAGTATGTAGTTTGGTAGATCAGTATCAACTATTCAGAAGAAACTCGCTAACAAACTACACAGTCAAAATTTTATTTATTCACCAACTGATGCACTAGTGAGTTGTCTTAAAAAACAATATTAAAATTCACATTAAAACGTACATTAAAACAGGTCCGACATGTTTCGGTGTTACAGTTACACCATCATCAGGGAGCACATTAATTTGTGCTTACTAAAGTTACAGTTGTTAAAATAGCCCATTAAAAGACATCGGTGTGTGGTTAATACGGTGGTGGTATGACAGCATACATTAGGTCCTTATTGGTGTCTGTATGTTGCACTGTTCAGCAGTAGATGCTACTGCCGAACAGTGCAACATACAGACACCAATAAGGAACTAATACGTGCGTATATGCAGCCACACCACCATCGTATTAACCACACAGTGATGTATTTTAATGGACTATTTTAACAACTGAGGGGACTGCGGTGGCACAGTGGTTAAGGTGCTGTGCTACAAATCGGAAGGTCGCTGTTTCGATCCCAGCTGGTGTCATTGGAATTTTTCCTTGACATAAAATCCTTCCGATCACACTATGGCCCTGAGGTTGACTCAGTCTCTAACAAAAACGAGTACGAGGAGTATTTGCTGGGGGTAAAGGCGGCCGGTGCGTAAGGCTGACAACCTTATCACCATCCTGTGCCGTTGTCATGTAATCTGGGAACCTTAACTTCCTGGAACCCTCTGGGCCACTCCAAACCTGTAACGGGACTGCTTTACCTTTTATTTTAACAACCGTAACTTTGGTAAGCACAAATTAATGCACTCCCTGATGGTAACTGTAACACCGAAACATGTTGGAGCTGTTTTAATGTAAATTTTTATACTGTTTTTTAAGACAACTCACTAGTGCATCAGTTGGTTCATAAATAAAACTTTGATAATATCAAGACGCACAGTACAAGTGTGAAAACTATACAGTATTACACCCTAGATAATCGTCATCAACAAAGGACACAGCACCTGTCCACCAGTCTCAATTCAGACAATAAAATATGAAGAAAATCTCATCTTATATATAGGTAAATATGGTCATATGATGACCCCCAGCTCACCAATCTTTGCCTTCAGAGCATCTGCTTCTGCTTGATGCCGGTAATGAGATGTCTGTTGAAGTCTCCTCCTAACTAGCTCCACCTCATGTGTCATCAGCTCCAGTTTTTCTTTTAGTACTCTATACCTGAAGCATCATGTTACATATGAAACACATGTTATCATTAGGCTCAATATCACAGTGAAGTTGCCCCTGTGCATAAACACCCTGCCATCAAGGTATATGAGACATGGAGACAAAGCTCCATGCATTCTACACACTAATACTACAGGCAGGTGGTAAGCTTCTTACTATGGCTTCCTTGCTTTTGGGGAAAGAGTTCCTGGTATCCATTAGGCATACTCAAGGCTAGTCTGGATGTGGCAGCAAAGTTGCTTGGGCTATGGTCCAGGGCAAACTATCATACATGGCACAGAAGGCAGCAAATTTCTTGACTAGCTGAGCAACTTCCAGATTTTCAAACAAGATTCTGTTCTAGCTCATGTTGAAGACTGACTTCAGTTTTATAACACTGGAGTATGTAAGCTGGAGTACATTTTATGGTACTGAATACCCATGATTCACGAAGAACAAGAATCTGACAGTCCACTAGTCTACGTGCGCTGTGTGGCTAATGCCTGAAGATGCGCGTAATGGTGGGCACATAGAGTACTCGCTTGTTCAGAATACACACTGCATTTAATACAAGCACCAACGGGTTAAAGCTACAGCTTTTGGGACCCTTCACCACTTTATAGAAAAGTCATGTTCTTACCTTTCAGCTACTCTGGTAAGATTATTTATCTCACTATCAATTTTTGTTACTCTCTGTTCTTTTCTGCTCACATCTTCTTGTGTTTTATAAATATCCTCCAGCTGGTTCAGCAGAGCTGCACCTTTTGAAGAGGCACCTGGCCAAATAAACAGATCATTCAAGATTAATTTTCCATGATAAACGTAAGACCAACAGGGTCATCTCAAATTCAAATCTGACTTCTAAAACAGGAACTCTGACTAACTTCTGTCAAAATATGCTGAGATTAACTTTTCTGTGTGTGTTAAAAATTACAAAACTTTTAAATTACACCCGGAATTGTTCAAGTAGTGCATATTTGTATTAGGAGAAATCATACATATACAAAACCAGAAAGGCACATGCACATCATGCCAACGGAACATAAAAGCATGTTCTGAAAGCAGTAATAGAATACATACCACCAGCTAATGTTCCTGATGGATCAAAGACATCGCCATCTAGGGTGACAGATTTCTTCAAGATTCGTGGATGGAAAGTTACTTTCTTTGCAGTTTCCATGTCTTTGCATATAAATACCTGACCAAAGACCCACTGCATTGCTGGATGTATTTGAGGATCATATTCAATAAGAGACAATGCTGGCTCTACATTGTCACCACCAACCTGAAATATTAAAGTTTACACAGGTGGAAATAAGTGGGAGAACATCTTTCAAAGGAAGGGACCACGTGCAAATTCACAAAAAAAAAATATAGGAACACTCTGTGTAGATGAGTAAAAAGAGACCAACTTGATGCCACTTGTTTTATTATAACTTTATTCAGTGCTCAACATGTTTCGGAAGTTAATACATCCATCCTCAGGGGCTTGCGACTAATTCATTGAGTTACTTCATGGGTTGTATCTGTAAGAAGTATAGAAGTATTGTGTTAGCGCGCTTATTTATTAGGGCGTAGTTGGTCTTGATGCGTGTGGCTGTTTTAGAGAGTGTGTTTCGCAAGTAT
>Ga0123355_10010272_pt1 | contig 14321 bp, 11 predicted proteins | sample TergutEmb28metaG_3_FD_89872 | JGI IMG/M metagenome (GOLD analysis project Ga0123355, IMG submission 89872) | Embiratermes neotenicus P1 segment gut microbial communities from Petit-Saut dam, French Guiana - Emb289 P1 | ecosystem: Host-associated > Arthropoda: Insects > Digestive system > Gut ...
CATTGACCGGACGTGTGAATGTTAACTCTGCATAAGGTGATAGCATTCTTTCAGTTTCTTTGTTTGAGTTCACGTGGAACCAGTATTCACTACAGACCTGTGTGTATTAGTTCTACACAAGATTGCAACACTTCTCAAATAACCGCGTTAAATTTACTGCGTGGTTGTGTTTTCACAATATAAACCACTGATTCATTCGCAGGGGGCAAATGTAATAATTGTTCAAATGGAACAACTTAACCTGAAGTGCACATTGTTACTACGTACAACAAGGATTTATAAGTGGTGTAAAGTGTGTTAGAATTTAAGTGACGCTACAAGAAGTAAGCTTTGTACATATATTAGCAGACTTAATCCACACAAAGGGTGATACATTAATTGAATTGATATTTAATTGTGTATTTTAGTTGCAAGATAATTATAGTAAAGTGAAAACTGAATTCCTGTTGACCAGCCATTCATTAGGAACAGATCGTTCAACCTTTATGTTCTCGTACCAGAGCGAGACACCCCCTATCTTCGTCGTCTTAACTTGCGTTTGCTGCACTGCATTCCAAATCGTCTCTCACCTATTCCACTCGGGAACATCTTTAGACCCAGTGTGACCAAAGACTGTTGAAAAACGTGATAGGCAAAACACTTCTCCTTAGGCGCTGCCTTGTTTTGAAGAGATTCTTGCAAATTATCTGTACTAGACTTATCTCTGGAACTTGTCCTGCATCCTGATTCCAGTATTACCCTTCTATTCACATCATTATTATGGTTTACGAGGGGTACAGGAAAGAGCAATGATAGTCCAGAATTAACAACATGACCGAGAAAGATTAGTCCCATACATCGTTGTTATGGAGTCTTGTAGTTTTCTGAGGGTTGAGCAAGATACCAAGTTAAGGGAAATGGGAGAGGGCTGAGGAAGCCGTTGGAGGCTAATGTGTTTTTATTAGTCGGGTGTATAACCTATGCGCTGTCAACATTTAGAGAGTCATAAATAAATTAAAGTGAACGCCAACTTGATGGAACTAGGTAATTTTATTGATGTATTCGTAGCTCGACATGTGTACACACGACCTACGCAGCGACTCTCAAGATCACCACCCATCCAAAAACTCGGTGCATAAAATCGTATGTTGCAACTTAACATCTAATGCTCCTGATGATGGGCGTATGTACACGAAACATGTCGAGCTAAGAATACATCAATAAAACTACCTAGTTGCATCAAGTTGGCATTCACTTTATTTCATGGGGAAGATGCACGGTCAAATAACCCTCAAGTCATAAATAAACTCTGATGGAAAACATGTCATGGACGTACCAGTTAAACTGTTATATCCGGCAATGGAACTGTCCCGGAGGATGTTAATGTCAAAGTGTTTGTAATGCTTTCCTTGACGTAGGGGGGAGGGTGTCTTACAATGTATTGTAACTGAATTGTGTCCGTATTTACCACCTTATGAACCTTGAAAGTACATTGAATTGCTTGTATTGATTTATCACTGAGCTGTTATAATTATATTGTTCCATTTGATGGCAAATATAATTGTTCTAATTCCACCTATATGCATATCTTTTGTTTACCTGGACTGTTACGAAGTTCACTCAAGCAAGAACAGCTTTTCAGACAGTACGTAGAATCATTCTGTAACATGAAACATAATTCCCAAAGGGATGTCAGGAGAGGCGCAATATTCAGTCAGTATTAAAAAACAGAGGTTAAAAATTTTGACCAACAGCAACTGCACCACTGAATGTCAGAACACATCCTCATTTTAAAAAGTACATAAATTGAAGTGTTGTGCGGATCATGTGCAATTCGGATGTACAGGGTACAGTTACTTCATAAGATCATACTGCCTTCATCTTTATGCTGTAGATACGAGACCCTGGTTTACAGTATACCTACCACGCATGAATTCACAGCAATAGAGGCTGCAGACAAGACCCTCAATATCGATAAAAATTCAAATTTCGTTCAAGACATAAGTCCTTTCCCAACCCTTTCACACAAATGTCCAAACATTATTTAATTGGAAATTGCGGCAAACAATTTTTGTCACGTTTCTAGCTGCCAACAATAGTATTTCTAAGCCATGTATGGTACCGTACGTAAACTCTTCCTTTGATGCAGTAGTTAAACCATCCGCGAGACAAAAAATATAGAGCACACATCTATTTATTTTAACCAAAGTCATCCCGTGTTGTTTCAATACTCACAGTAAAACATTTTATTCCGTCAAGAACACTACAGTAGTATATGATATTTGTATCTTATTATGGCATCATGTTTCAGTCTTTTTTAGACCATCTCCAGGCCAGCGTATGCACTAACTGTACCTTTTGCCTATGTTCGTTGGCCTGAAGAAGGTCTAAAAAGACTGAAATATGTTGCCATAGTAAGATACCACTATCGTATACTATTGTTGCGTTCTTGACGAACAAAAATGTTTGTTTTATTGTGAATACGTCTCTTTTCTATAATGTTTGGATAACGTGAAAACAGTTTGCTTTGGATTACATAAGTTTCCGCTTTAATAAAATATACACTACAGCCCCATTAATAACCAGAACATTACATAAACTTTTTCAAAGGACCAAAGATGCACTCTGGTTTTATGGATGTAATTTTATTATATATTGACCATCGATACGTTTCGGCCCAACAATACTAATGTACTTATAATAAGTCGGGACCACTCCACAGTTAAAATCATATTATTCTTTAAAATTACTGTTACATAATAACACTGTGATATGCATGAAATATTATGAGTTAAAATGGTTGTGTAGAGTATGTTTCTGTGACGTGATGTACATAGAAAGTACGTGGCATGTCCATGTATATATATATATATATATATAAGTTAATACATTTTAGATATTGAGCAAGTGCAAACTCTACCATCGCTTACCAAATTTTACTTAATTTTTCAGCTACCCTTTTCACCTTTCTCAATATTTCTACTTGCTCAATATCTAACAACTTATTAGCGTAGATTACATAGATATATAAATATCAATTTTACTACAGGGTCATAATCTACCACACATGTGTTCTATGTATATCGCTCCACAGAAAAATACCCCAGACAACCATTTTAACTCCTAATATTTGTGGTTTCTGCTGGATGTGGTTGGTATGTAATTCCCGACACAAAATACGCACACCTTTCCGCGTGCACCCTGTATATTGCCGGCCGCTTGCTTGCTGAACTCACTGTGCGTCACACACTGAAATTTTCCAATAGCCATTTCACTCGCAAATTTGTCTGTTTTTATAATGAGGTGGCGTTTGGGCAATAAACTATCCTAGCTACGTGGGTTGGCTAGCCCGCAGTGTCCACAACCCCCCTACCCCCCGCTGAGACCACTGCACCCCCATGTAATCCAGGAAGCGTACCCGTTGTTCAGAGCGAGTCGTGAGGCCGGAAGGAATGGCCGGTGGTGAATCTGATTCTGTGTCAACATGGAGGACGTACGCCGGCTTCAGGCGATCAATGGAGACTGTCTTCGCAGGGCCCTGGACATGTGGAGGACCCTGTATGGGCCGACATACGGGGCTTGGAGGGCTCCCCAGAGGGCATCGTGCCGTAGAAAGACATGCGAGGCGGTGGCCAGGTTCTTGAAAATGAACGTTGATGGGGCAGCATGCTTGGAACCTGGTCTGGGACGAAGCTTTCCAATGTGGACATTCAACAAGTACGCGACGTCGTTGACGTCGGTGCATTCGGAGGGGAAAGGGACGAAGAAGTCCCCAGGTAACCGCAGGGGAGAACCGTACACCAGTTCGGCTGATGAGGCTTTCAAGTCCTCCTTCCACGCACTGCGAATCCCAAACAGGACCAACGGAAGAGCTTCGACCCAGTGTTCATCAGCATGACACATGAGGGCAACCTTCAGCTGACGGTGTAGCCTCTCGATTATGCCATTGGAGGCAGGATGCCATGCAGTAGTCCGGGTTAGAGAGGATCCGGTGATGGTAGCCAGAGTCTTGAAAAGGCGGGCCTTGAATTGCCTGCCCTGGTCGGTTGTGATTTGCTGGGGGCAGCCAAAACGAGCAATCCAGACAGAGACGAAGGCCTTAGCGACTGCTTCGGCGGTAATGTCAGACAGAGGGAGTGCCTCAGGCCAATGTGTGTATCTCTCGATGGCAAGTGAGACAGTATCGGAAGCCGGAGGAGACTAGCAGCGAGCCGACCAGGTCGATATGCACATGAGAGAAACGTGCCGACGGGAGGTTAAAACTCCCGAGAGGGACATTCACATGCCGCGTTACCTTGGTCAGTCTGCAGGGTGTACATTCGCGTGTCCATGCGCAGCAATCTTTCCCCACTCCCGGCCACACAAACCGCTGGGACATCAACTTGGCGGTGGCGTTGGACCCGGGGTGGCTAAGGCCTTGGAGGGTGTCAAAGACCTGGCGTCTGAAAGGCGTTGTTATAAATGGCCGCGGTTGTGGAGAGGACGTGTCGCAATGACGTCCTTCCCGGGAATGTGTGCTTGTTCTAACCGAAGCGCGGAACCATTTTCAGAACGTCTTGCAGCTCCGCATTCTGATCCTGTGAACTCGCAAGAGCATGGTAATAAAGAGGCGTCGTGACGGAGTTGGCTCTCGATAAGGTGTCTGCCACAACATTGTCTTACCCGGTGACATGCCTGAAGTCAGTAGAGAATTATCCAATAAACTCCAGGTGACGGAATTATCGCGGCGAACATTTATCTCTCCGTTACTGGAAAGCATAAGTGAGAGGCTTGTGATCCGTAAAAATGACAAATTGACGGCCTTCGACCATATGTCGGATGTACTTGATAGCCTCATAAACTGCCAGGAGCTCGCAGTCATACGGACTGTATTTTGTTGAGTGGGGCTGAGCTTATGGGAGTAGAAAGCCAGGGGTTGCCAAACGTCCCAGACACCCTGCTGCAAGGTGGCACCAAAAGCAATATCAGAAGCGTCTGAAAATAAGTCAACGTAGCAGATGGGCCCGGGTGAGCCAGAAGTGTGGCACGGGAGAGGCTAGCCTTGCAGTCCGCGAAAGCTTGGACCATGGTGAGTGTTCAGTCCACCGGTTGGGATCCTTTGACCTTGGGAACAACTAACACAGTGTGGAGTGGCGCTTGTATGCTGGTTGCTTGTGGTACGAACCACCGGTAAAAAAATTAGCATGCCAAGGTAACGTCTGAGGTCTTTGACCAAGACGGGCTGTTGGAAACGTTTGTCGCTGCAACTTTCTCCTCCAGCGGCCTAGTACCTGCAGCTGACACTGTGTAGACAAGGAAAGTCACTTCCGTCGCGACGAAAACACATTTGGCTGGATTCAGCAAGGTATCGTACTCGTTGAAGCGCTGGAACAATGTATGCAGGTGCTGTTCGTTCTCTTCATCCGAGGTACAGGCGACCACACGTCATCTATATATGCATAACAAAAATCGAGGTCTCTGAGAACCCCATCTATGAACCACTGAAATGTAATTTATTCCTTTTTGGGTAATTCCCCGGCGTCTGAGATTTAGTTACCGACGTTTCGGAACTCACTATCGGGTCCATCTTCATAGGCAGTGAGTTCCGAAACGTCGGTAACTAAATCTCAGACGCCGGGGAATTACCCAAAAAGGAATAAATTACATTTACAACACGGCGCAAGCTTAAGAACAACCACTGAAATGTTTGTGCGGCGTTTCGGAGCCCGAAGGACATATATGGGAATTCGAAAAGTCCAAAGGGCGTGATGATATGGCTGTTTTTTGCGATGTCGTCTGGATGGACTGGGATCTGATGGTGTGCTTTCACCGAATCTATCGTGGAGCAGACTTTCCGGCCAGATAGTCGTTGTGCAAATTTGGCAATGTGCTAAACGGGATATTGGTCGGGGATGGTCATAGCGTTCAGAGCACGATAGTCGCCATAGGGTGTCCTGCCGTCTTGTTTCTTGTGGACGAGGTGGAGGGGCGAAGCCCAGGGGCTATCGGAACGCCGAGCGGTGCCATTTCGTAGTATTTCCTCGAACTCGGATTTCGCGATTCGGAGGCGATCCGGTGCTAGTCGCCGCGGGCGCGAAGTTACAGGTGGTTCCGGATGTGGTACGGATGTGATAAACTGCACAATGCCGGGGTTCCCGGCGAATTCCAGCAGAACGGATTAAATCTCGAAAATCCTGGAGCAGTGCGTGATAGCGACAGCTCCCGTCGAGGACTTTAATGTGGCCGCCATACGTTCCTACCGAGGCGTCGTTGACAGTAAGGTTAGTGATGTCGATGAGACGCCGGTGTCTCATGTCGAAGAGTAAGTTGTAGAATCAGAGGAAGTCCGAGCCCACGATGGGTCCCGTTACTTTCGCGACGATAAAACGCCATGAATATTTTCGTTGTAAGCCGTAATCCAAACGGAGATTTATGCAACCGTAGGTGTGTACATTAGTGCCATTTGCTGCGAGCAACTAATTACTAGACTGTGCTCGGTGTTCTCGAAGATGGGAACGGGAATAGACGCAGAGATCGGCGCCGGTGTCGACCAAGAAACTCATCTTCGTGAGCCGATCCGTAACATAGAGGCGCCTGACTGAGTTGTTACAGTTGCTCTCCGCTACTAACGACTGTCTTCTGTCTTTCCCTGCTGCCACGTACAGGGCGCGGTGCATCTCTTTGCCCGCTCTTTAAAGCGGCGGTGGTACCAGCAGATGTCAGGGGCTGGTGACCGTCCCGCTGGGCGTGACGAACGTCTTGCGTGCCGTCGTGTCTGCGATGGTGAACGCGGACGAGAGGGGCTCGTGGCAAGTGCCGCTACTTGTTGAGCCAGCTCATCAATACGGGTGGTTAAAATACAGACGTCATCACCAGACGAAAACACACGGGCGACACAGGGAGGAGGTCTGATTTCCGCTATTTTATCCGCCAGCTGGACCACGCCGTCTAAGGCAACCTGCGCCTGAGTGGCGATTATGGCCTGAATATTTGTCGGCAGGCGATTCGTCCACAAAGTGCGGAGAAAGTCGGACGGTACTGACGGGCCTGCGAAAGTGCGGAGGTGGCGGAGGAACTGGGCCGGCCTCCGGTCACCCTCCTCATGCATCAGGACCTGACGGGCGCGCTGCTCCTCGGAGAGTGACAGACGTCTAATCAATTCAGCTTTGATTCTCTCATAACCGCCTGTGGGTGGGGGTTTGGTTATGACATCCTCCACCTCCGCCGCATATTTGTTGTCGAGGTGTGAGATTACGTAGTAAAATTTTGTCGCGTCCTGTGTGACGTTCGCCAAAGCAAACTGTCCCTATAGCTGCGCGAACCACAAGGCGGGCGTTTCAGGTCAGAAAGGCGGAACGCGAATACCGACGGGATTGAGTGTAAAAGACGAATCGGGCGGTTTGCTCCGTCCGTGTCGAAGGGTCCGCGTCTTGTTGCATGATGTTTCACGTCGGAGGACAGTCCGTGTTTAGATCATCTCGGGGTCACCAATGTGGTTTCTGTTGTGGTTGTGTTTGGTATGTAGATCCCGACACACAATACACACACTTAAGCAACACTTCGCCGCGTGCACACTATATTGCCGGCCGCTTGCTTGCTTCGCTCACTGCGCGTCACACAAACTGACTGAAATTTTCCACTAGGCACTTCACTCGCGATTCTGACTCAGTGTTTATAAGGAGGTGCCGTGTGGGCAATAAACTATCCTGGCTATGTGAGTGGGCTAGCCCACGGTGTCCACCACATATTTAATACACATTGCTGTTTTATCACTCAACCGGAATTAAATAAAAATCTATGCTTTTAACTTTTGAGTGTGGAGTGATTCTGACACACAATAAATATAATTTTATTCGTGCACTTACCACCCAAAAGATGGCCACACGAGTGGCCGAAATATGCAGTTGGTCACCGTATAATAAAATTGCATTCATAATACCGACGTGCATTTTTTGGTCTTTTAATAAACTGTATACGTCTAAATAATGCACGGATTATGAAACATATAAAACAGAAAATTCTGTAAGTTAGCGATATTAAGCAACAAACACTTTTTCACGATTGCTGTTTTTTTAAGTTTTTTACTCTGAATTCGATGTTTGTAGGGGCAGCTGCAAAGCTTTAAGGAATTTAAATGAGAGATGTTAATAAAAGAGGAAAGTCATGTTAGCAGTTTAGTAACGTGATAATTGAATTCGTTTACGCAACATAAATTCAAATCTAGACACTTACACACTCACAGCAGATGAAGAAATGTCTCTTTTTCAGTCACCTAAATTTTTTCCAAAAGAAGTACTTATTTTTCAGATAACAATGTGCCTTCTACCCTTCTGTTTGTTCCGTGGCATGGCATTGTTTTATTGCCATCCAAACGGCACCACTAAGTGTAGATACGTGAAAGATTTTAATATGATGCTTCTATTGTTGAGTAAAGAGAGACCAACTTGCTGTCACTTGCTTTATTATTTCTTTATTTAATGCTCAACGTGTTTCGGATGTTAATACATCCATCCTCAGGAGCTTGCGACTTATGTGCTGAGTTATTTCATGGGTTGTATCGATCTGGTTCGATGTGTGTTGGTGTTACGTTGTGGTATGGCTGTGTTGGTGTGGTATCCGTATGCAGGTTGAAGCACATGTTGAGCATAAATAAAGAAATAATAAAGCAAGTGACATCAAGTTGATGTCTCTTTACTCAACTATCATGATAATGCACGGTCCAATAAACATAATGATGCTTCTAATCATTCTATCAATAAAATCAAAGCCAGTAACCAAACAATGCCTGACATATTTTGATGACAAATCCCATCACATTTGTTACTCGCAAGCTGATTAAATTAAACTCATATCAATTGGGATTTAAATAAATCCAGTGACATTTTACATTCTGTTAATCTATCCGATTTAGCAAGCGTAGATTTATAAGTTTTTTTTTTAATAATCGCCCGTTTTTATTCGACGGTACGCAATTGTCCTCTTTATAAGGAACACGTCAGATTCCTCGAAAGAATTCTTTTGAATAAAAAAGCATTGATTCTCATATTTTCACTTAGAATAAAATTTCCCGTTAAAAGGCACATAATTTCTACCAATTTCTGTAAGAGTATATTTTCCTTTGAAAAGCTACTTTAGATAATATGTCGATTTAAATTTTAATGCATATTTAATTGCGTTTCAAACAAGCGAGGTATTAAACAACCCAGGAAGACATGGATTTACACAAACTTACCACAAATGTAATTTTTTAAAGTTTACATTCCGAGCATTATGATACAATTGTTGCAATATAAACCAACAAAACTCACACACTTCGCTATAATGACAACAATATTTTAAAATACCTAAACTCCTACATGTTTCGGTCCTCACTGGCCTATCATCAGGGAGTGCGTAATTGTATAAATGAATCGTTAGACTTTATTATCATCACGACTGTGAACACAGTCACACCTACAGGCTGTTCCAATTACTTTTTACACATCCGTCTCTATAAATCATACATTGATGAATTTCCGACAGTTCCACATTTTGGAGCTGATAATAATGTCTGACGATTGTTTTATACAACTGTACACTCCATGATGATGGACCAGCGAGGGCCGAAACATGTAGCAGTGTATGTATGTTAAAACATCGAATTTATAAAGAATTTTGTGCATTTTATTGGTTTATACTGTAACAATTCTACCACTACTACTACTACCAGTTCCGCTTCTTCTGCCGTTACTACTACCACTGTTACCAACTTCCTCTTAAAACAATCCCGAAGTTTCTTCGCCGAGACTTCGCTCATCCATACAAAAATACTGATATATTAAACTTTCAATTTTATTTTCTCTTCTAGCCTCAACCTCCTGGAACCCTCACGGCCTGTCCAGGCTGTAATGGGATATTGCTTTATCTTTTACTTATTATCTTTTAGATATACGATTTGGTCCACATGGTGGCCTCTATCCGCGAGTTATCATCACCAGTTTGACCATGAAACCCGGCACGTATACATGTTACCTAATATAGTTGCTTATTAATTACTATAAATTACTGAGCAAAAAGTGCTATCTGTAATACTGCCACTAGTACTACCAAGTCAGCAGCAGCAACTACTACTACTACTACTACTACTACCACCACCACCACCACCACTTCTACTACTGTTATTACTACTACTACTGCTACCAACACTACTACTACTACTACTACTACTACTACTTCTACCACCACTTCTACTACTGTTACTACTACTACTGCTGCTACCACTACTACTACTACTACTACTACTACTTCTACCACCACTTCTACTACTGTTATTACTACTACTATTACTACTGCTACCACCACTACTAGTACTACTGCTACCACTACTACTACTACTTATACCACCACTTCTACTACTGTTATTACTACTACTATTACGACTGCTACCACCACTACTAGTACTACTGCTACCACTACTACTACTACTACTACTACTACTACTGCTACCACTACTACTACTACTACTACTACTACTTCTACCACCACTTCTACTACTGTTATTACTACTGCTACTGCTACCACTACTACTAGTACTACTATTATTACGAATTGTAATAATTATCATCATCAGTCTTTGACATAATTTCTTCTCTTTAGTCTACACAATGAACTACCCTGTATTGTTTAACATTATTTTTGGCCACCTGTGACGTAATATTCTTCGGTAAAAATGTATTTTTCTTGACTTTGCAGTGAACACTAAGCCTTCTGAATGTTTATGAAGATTTATTTTTGTTCTGGATTTTGTCTTCTTAGTACTTACACATTTCCGTCTGCATTCATTTTCCGGAACGTCAGTATGAAGTCCATCAAGGCACTGCAATGAGGACAGAAAAATAATGATCACATAAGCACATAATGATCATATTTCCTACGAGTCACATCAACATTCAAAGTCGCGACTTACGACTATAATCCTCACACTTACGTTAGATATTGACATCTGCAAAATCCTTACAGAAACCATTATCTACAAAATAAATATATGGCTTTCTTTTCTTATTCAAATTCTAAATTCTAAATCATCCTGACTCACTTCATTCGTCTTTCTGCTTAATATTACAGTCTGATAATAACAATTTATTGGACGCGTTCGCAAATTTGCGGAAAGCGACTATTAGCTTCATCATGTCTGTCCGCCGTCCGCATGGAACAACTCGGGCCACACTGGAAGGATTTCATGAAATTTGATGTTTGAGTACTTTTAGAAAATCTGTAGACAGAAGTCGAGTGTCATTAAAATCTGACAAGAATAACGGGTACAGTTACTTGAAGACATGTGTACATTTATGATAATACCTCACTCGATTCTTCTTAGAACTGAGAAATATTTCAGAAAAAGTCGCAGATTGATTCAAAACAAATATTTTTTCTTCAAAAGCTTTCTTCGAAAGTCGTGTTGTTTATGATATAATGTGAAAAACAATGGTAGAGCCAGCTAGACCACAGATGACAATATAATATATCGTATGTCCTTTGCTTGATGTAACTAAGGCTACAAACACATACTCGGAGAACCTAACATAATTGCTTCTCCACGGCAAAAACAATTTCGCAAACACGCCTCAATGTTACTTTTTACGTACGTTGAATGTCTTGTTAACATGCAGATTTAATAAGCCACTTGTAACAAAATAGACATTTTTTTAACTCTTTTCTTAACTATTAATAACAGATTATTATTTGAGCAATTCAAATTATTCCAGTAGTACATTTTATGATATTCAACATAGCTTACACGAATTAAGATATGCAATTTTTATGGATTACACACAGCAGGCAATATTTTTTTCTCCGTGACAGTGCTTCAAATATTCATTAAACCAAGGAACACTTTTGCACGCGAAAAGATTTGTGGTTGGCAAAATAAAATTTTATATATGAAGCGAAAATGTTAGTTTGTCCGTTTTTAGGGATAATAATAAATGTTAAATGGATATGCGATAATGATACTAGTTAATTGCAAATATTAAAGACTGCTCTTTGTATATATTCAAAAATGAGGTTTAATAACAAGTGTTCCTTATACAACTTTTAATGAGATAAAAGTCGTTTTACCTTCTTTCTTGACAAATTGTGTTTATATTTGGTCTGATATTGGAAAACTGAACTCTGATATTTGGTTTCGCATTTAGTATGTCCGTGTATTTCGTTTTACTTTTGCAAAATTCGAGAATGCATTTTTGCATAAGTACGCGCTAGCGACGAGTATCATCAGACGAAATCACGTCTGATTGTTGGACATGCACTGACAGTATAAGAGCATGTTTCCTTAAAAGAAAAGTGAGTGTGGTAATTCTAGTATTGCAACAATTCATAAATATTTAAACAAATGTATTTTCATACAATAAATACGAAAATAATGTTAAGTTATATTTACAGAAATAAAATTCAAGTCACAATTTTATATTGCAATGAACTTGTGTTGCGGTACAGCAGAAAGCCGTCGGGGAAACGCTGCTCTGGGGAAATATATTCTGCTGATCAAAGTAAAAAACGTACTACATATTTGGCGCTCATAGCCAGAGTGAGACCTTTGAACAGAAGCCTGTTCCACGTGCCTGCGTTTCTCTGCATACGACCAAATAGCTAATACGCTAATACTACGTGGCAGTCATTATCTTAAGAATTTAACAGTTGCCGATTTACACAAAAAATTCACAACACTTTTTGGAATCCAACGGTTTATTACCTTGTTCACAAGTCCGCCACTAGGCCCTATTCTGAGCCAAATGAATCCATTGCTTGCTTTAAAGACGGCATAACGAAGTACTCTAATGAACTACTAGTCAATTTGTTATTTAACCTATTGCTTTTCTTCTTTTCCTATTTATTAAAGATCCACTTTATATCCTTCACTTATGCTTAAGTCTTCCAAGTGGTTCCTTTCTTCAAGGGTGTACAGTGAAAATACTATCTACTGTTCTCTTTCATGCTTGTTCCATTCCGCGCTACCTAATCCTCTGTGGTTTCATAGCCCCAATATTATTTGTCAAGAAGTGCAATTCGCGAGGTACTAATTAGGAAATTTTCTTTATCGCTCTTTTTCCAAATATTTGAACGTGGCCATATTTTCAAGGAATCAACCAGCTGTCTTTATGTTGTGAATTTTACTGTATTCTAATGAGGAAACATTAACATTGACTTAATTGGCTTAGCTGTTTCTTCTAGACCAGATTCCTTACTAGTGCATAATATTGTTGTTTTCTTTTCCTTCGTGGTACTATATTTGTTATTATTTAAAAAGATGATAAATTCAGCATCGTCCAGTAGTGTCTCCCTTTCAGTACCGGTTCGTCTGGTTTTCTGAACCTCAGGGCAGGAAGTGTAAATGTAGTGGAGATAAACCATCTCCTTGGCAGAGGCTATTATGGCTATGAACCGTGTAAGAAGAAGGTTTATCTACTCGGACTGTGCTACGGGCTTCATTTAAATTTATTTTAATTGTGGATCTTCAAGTTAAGAGGGGTGCTGATAAGTCCTTAGCCCGACCAGCAAGGAAACAAGCTACAGTGAACAAACTCTGGATTTATTCAACATACTCCGCATTAAGCTCAATACACTTCTTAGCCCGTTGTTCTAACTTTTGTAGGCCACTCGAAAAAAATTCAGAAGGTTGTCCGTCCGTCAAACCAGGTCTTCGCGGCAACAATGACCTCTCCGTCGGACGAAAAATGGTGACCTTTCATTTCTTTATTCAGTCCAGGGAACAGGTGGTAGTCCCACGGGGCCAGATCCGGAGAATAGGGTGAGTGATAAAGACATTGGAAGTCCAGGTAGGCCAGTTTCTTCTGGGTTGCATTTGCCCGGTGAGCCGGGGCATTGTCGTGCAATAACAAGACACCCTTGGTGATCTTCCCACGACCATTTTTCTTCAAAACGTCTTCAATTGCACCAACAGAGATGCGTAATACTCCTCGTTGATAGTTTGTAATTTTGGAGGATAATCAATGGGAGGAAGCCGCTTTGATCCCAAAAAATCGAGGCGAGAACTCTTACAGTGGATTTTTTCACTCGGAATTTTTGGGGGCGGGGTAACCGCTATGCCGCCACTCCATCGAATGTTGCTTTGTCTCCGAGCCATAGTGATATAACCAGGTTTCGTCCATGGTCACCAATCGCGAAAGGAAATCATTTGGATCGCGCTAAAAAATGCCAAGTGTTGCTCAGACGACTGACACCATTGAAGTTTTTGATCCGCTTTCAGGCATTTCGGGACCCACTTCTCGGAGAGCTTCCGCATGTCCAAATCTTCATGACTGATGGATCCAACCCGCTCACGTGAGATGCCCAGTTGTTCAGCTATTGATTTAGCCGAAATCTGG
>Ga0123355_10010273_pt1 | contig 14321 bp, 15 predicted proteins | sample TergutEmb28metaG_3_FD_89872 | JGI IMG/M metagenome (GOLD analysis project Ga0123355, IMG submission 89872) | Embiratermes neotenicus P1 segment gut microbial communities from Petit-Saut dam, French Guiana - Emb289 P1 | ecosystem: Host-associated > Arthropoda: Insects > Digestive system > Gut ...
ACTGAGAATGAATACACTATACAGTACCAAACACTTTTACCCTACCGTGACAAGAGGAGGGTTGGAAGAAGTAATGGTACATTGCTTTCACTTACAGATATTGCCCCATGTAGCGTACCTGCTTCGTCCTTGAAGAAAGATTAGAGTTACTGGTTCCTAGAACTTCGGTGCAAGTGCAGTGGCGCTCAAAATTAATGCCTGCTATGTGTATTACGTATAAAATAATCCGTCTTAGTCAAATAATTTACGCATACGGTCCCTGAGAATTATTCCTTTTCCGCGTTAGGTAGTTTTCCGGTTTAAAATATTATTTTACAAAGGAAATGAGTCCGTTCCGAAATTTATATTTCGTTTGTCCAGGTTTCCGGTATATAGGGGGTCCGGTTTAGGCAGATTTCACTGTATATTAAAATTAGAGAAGAATCTCACGAATAAGCAGAACCCAAAGGGCACAATTTGAAAAGAAGTAAATAAAAAGCGGATTATATGTTAGGGTTAGATAATTTGACCCCTGTAACTGTATCTCCGTCTTGTTGTGTTGAAGGGGCTTCTGAGTTTCAGTAACCCTGACAGATCGACTGGACGTATTATTGCTGACTGCAGGGTCTGCCAACCGGACAGGACAAGAGGATAGAACTAGAAGAAAAGAGATGCCTAGGAGAAGGAACACCGATACAATTCCTTCTGACGTCGGAAGCAGTGAATCGGTAGCGACTTGAAGCACGGAGTAAATGAAGCTGCAGATGGTTCATGATCGTACGGCAATCGGCGGGACCACAGTGCTGCACTACGATGTGGAAATCTAATGGAAAATATATCGTATTTGTTACTTTTCATGAATAGTCCCTTTCCAAAAACAGGGGAAAATGCGAGATGTGCCATCTGGGAAAAAAAGAGTCAAGTGTAAACTACAACCCCATACGGATGTCCCAGGTGGGGGTTCCTAGGGGGAATGTCACACAGTAGGATTTGCGGCAAGACGAACAGCAGACAGGTGGATGGACGGACAGAAAAGGGGGCTGCCAGGATGACCGACAGACACACATACAATATGGACAGCCGTACAAAAATAGACGGACATACAAAGAAGAGGAGAGACAGACATACAAACAGACGGACAGATAAATTTACAGAAAAACGGACGGACATAGATACTAAGAGACGGACAGACAGTAGCAAGAAGTTTTAACCCATAACCCACATCATAATAACTTTCCAGTTGACATTATAAAATGTGTGAAATTGTATTTTGCCACTACATTTACATAAACAGCCATATATAATTAATTCAAAAATAAAATATCAAGTGAAAGGAACTTGAAATTGATGGAGTTCAGCTGAGTGTTACATGAAAGTAAAGGACTTTATAGCGTGGAATACTTTTGCCAACAAATTGGATTTATTGACGAAATAGGATACCCCTTCATGGATTGTCAGTGAACGTATTCAGTTCCCTGTGTTCAATTGTTCCTCAAACGAAAAAAAGATTTACTTCAGGAATACCTTTCCCCTTTTTCGGTCCTCCTGGCGTAATTAGGATAATAGAAAAACTACATTGAATTGTTTGTATTGGTTAAACCTAACATTTCCTTTCACGGGTAAGTATCGATTGTTGCAGCACACACGTACTGTTTGTAGCAAGTTACAAAACTTGATAAGAACTGGTGGATGTGTGTTGGTAGGTGAACCGGATGGAACAAGTGTGAAGCGGTTTTATGATCTTCGTAACTTAAGACGACATTTCCTTTCTCTGCATAAACAAAAATTAGATTGTGAACTCCGGAATTCGTCGCCTGTCCCGGAGAGTAGGTAAATCCTCTGTCCATCATTAGTTCCAGATATATAAAACCTATTCTTCATTTATTAACACTGTAAACCATATATCAAATTTGTTCTAAATTTATCAAATCTGTTCCACATTTATCAAGTTTGTCCCACATATAGCAAATGTGTTCCACATATATAAACCCTGTTCCACAGATATCAAATAATTTCAACATATTTCAAATGTGTTCCACATATATCAAATATGTACCACATATATCAACCTTGTTCTACGTATATCAAATCTGTTCCAACTTTATCAACTCTGTACAACATATATCAACTCTGTCCAAAATATATCATTTCTGTTCCACATATATAAAGTCTGTTCAAAATAAATAAACTATCTTCGACATATATCAACACTGCTCCACATATACCAGCAAAGTTCCACATATATCAACCACGTTTCACATATATCAACACTGTTCCACGTATATAAACTCTGATTCACATATATCAACTCTGTTCCAGATATATCAAAACTATTGAACATATATATCAATTCTGCTACATATATATATAAATTCTGCTCCAAATATATCGACTCTGTTCCACATATATCAAACCCGTTCCAAATATGTATCAAATCTGTTCCACATATAATATCTCTGAAACACATAAATTAGATATGTATCAAATATATCAACACTGTTCCACATGTAACAACCCTGATCCACATATTTCAACGCTGATACACATATATATTTAATGTTCCACATATATTAACCCTGTTCTACATATATTTAATCCTTTCCACATATATCAAATCTGTTCCACATACATATCAACACTCTCCTACATATATTAAATCCGTTCCAAATATATCAACTCGGATCCATATATATAAAATCTACTCCACATATATCAATACTGTTCCTCGTATATCAACTCTGATCCTCATATATCAACTAAGTCCCAAAAAGATAAAACCTATTCCAAATAAATCAACAAATCTCCACATATATCAAACCTCATCCCACTATATAAACTCTGTTCAACATATATCAAATTGTTCCACAATATTAACACAGTTCCAAATATATAAATTCTGTACCACATACATGAACACATTTCCACATATGTCAACTGTGTTTCAGATATATCAACACTGTTCCACATATATTAACTCTGTTCCAAATATAACAACTCTGTTACGCATATTTCAACACTGTTCCTCACATATCAAATATGTTCGAAATATATCAAATCTCTTTCATACATATCAATTCTCATCCACTTATAACAAATCTGTTCAACATATATGAACAAATTTACAAATATATGAACATTGTTCCACATATATCAAATCTGTTCCACATAAATCAACTCTGTTCCAAATATATCAAATCTTTTCCACAATAATAGCTAGGTTTCAATTATTTCAAATCTGTACCACATACAGGAACACTGTTAAACAAACATATTTTTTTTCACATATATCAACTCTCTTCCACATATATCAACCCGATATCAACGCTGTTCCACATATATCAAATCTGTTTCACATATATCAAATCTGTTCCACATATAAAAAATATGTTCCAAAAATATCAACTCTGTTCAACATATATCAACTCTCTTCCACACATATCACATTTGATCCACATATATCAACTTTGTTCAAAATATATCAAATCCTTTCCACATTTATCAACTCTCTTCCACAAATATCAAACCTGTTCCACATATATCAACACGGTTCCTCTTAAACAAACTCTGTTCCACATATATGAAACCTGCTGCACTTATATCAAAATTGTTCCACACATATATCAAATTTGTTCCCAATATATACACTCCGTTCGACATATATCAACCCTCTTCCACATATATCAACTCTGTTCCACATATATCAACCGTTTCTCACATATATGAACTCTGTTCCACATACAAAAATATGTTCCAAAAGATCAAATCTGTTCGATATACATCAACTCTGTTCCACGTATATCAAATCTGTTCCACATATGTCAAATCTGTTCCACATTTATCAACAGAGTTCCACATATATCAACTATGTTCCAAATATATCAAATATGTTCTACATATATCAACACTGATCCCCTTAGATTAAATGTTTTCAACATATATCAATTCTGTTCCTCATATATCAACTATCTTCAACATATACGAAAACTGTTCCACATATACACGTATCAAAACTGTTCCACATATACGTGGTATATCAAATCTCTTAAACACATATTAACTCTGTTCCATATATATCATCTCTCGTTTCACATATATCAAATCCGTTCCACATATATGAACTCTGTTCCGCATATATCAATTCTCTTCCACATATATCAACTCTGTTCCAAATATATCAACTTTGTTCCACGAATATCAAAACTCTTCCAAATATATCAAATCTGTTCCACACATATCAACGTTGTTCTACATATATCAATTATGTTCCAAATATATCAACTCTGTTCCACATATATCAAATATGGTCCGCTTATATCAACTCAGGTCCACATATATAAAACCTGCTGCACATATATCAAATTTGTTCCACATTAAACAAATCTGTTCCCCATATATACTCCGTTCGACATATATCAACCCTGTTCCCCATATATCAACTCTGTTCCACATTTATCAAATTTGTTTCACATATATCAACACTGTTCCACATGTAACAAATATGTTCCAAAAATATCAACTCTGTTCGATATATATCAACTCTGTTCCATATTTATCAAATTTGTTTCACATATATCAACTCTATTCCACATATAACAAATATGTTCCAAAAATATCAACTCTGTTCCACATATATCAACTGTGTTCTACATATATCAACTTTGTTCAAAATATATCAAATCTGTTCCACTTTTATTAACTCTCTTCCACAAATATCGAATCTGTTCCACATATATCTACTCTGTTCTTCTTAAATCAAATATTTTCGACATATATCAAAACTGCTGCACATATATCAAATCTGTTCCTCATATATCAAATCTGTTCCCCATATATACAATCCGTTCGACTTATATCAACCCTGTTCCACATATATCAAACCTGTTCCACATAAATCAACTGTGTTTCACATATATTAACTCTGTTCCACATATAAAAAATATGTTCCAAAAATATCAACTCTGTTCGACATATGTCAATCCAGTTCCACATATATCAACTCTGTTCCACAAATATCAACACTCTTCCACATATGTCAAATATGTTCCAAATATATCAAACATGTTCTACATATATCAATTCTGTTCTCCTTATATCAAAAATGTTCCACATACGTGTATATTATTCTGTTCCACATTTATCAACACTCTTCTGCATTTATGAAACCTGTTCCGCATATATCAACTCTGTTCCACATATATATAATCTCTCTTCTACATATATGAACTCTGTTCCACGTATATCACCTCTCGTACAACATATATCATATCTATTCCACATATATTGACTCTGTTCCACATATTTCAACTCTGTTCCACATTTATAAATTCTGTTCCACATGTGTCAACTCTGTTCTAAATGTATCAACTCTCTTTCACATATATCAACCCTCTTACAAAATATCAAACCTTTTCCACGTATGTCAACTCTTTTCCACACATATCAACACTGTTCCAAATATATCAACTCTGTTCCACATATATCAACTCTGCTCCCCATATATCAACGTTTTTCCAAATATATCGTCTCTGTTCCACATATATTAAATATTTTCCACATATATCAACTCTGTTCCTAGTATATCAACTCTGTTCCACAATATTAACTATGTTCCAAAATATCAATTCTGTACCACATATAGGAACACTGATTCAAATTATATCATCTGTGTTCCACATATATCAAATCTGTTCCAAATTTTTTAACCCTGTTCAACATGTATCTACCCTGTACTGCATATATCAAGTTGGTTACAAAAATATAAAATCTGTTCGACATATATCAACTGTCTTCCACATATATCAACTCCGTTCAACATATGTCAATTATGTTCCAATTACATGAACTCTGTTCCGAATATATTAACCCTCTTCCACATACATCAACTCTGTTCCACCCATACTAACCCTTTTTCACCTATATCATCTGTGTTCCACATATATCAACTCTGTTCTACATATATCAACTCTCTTTCCCATATATTAAGTAAGCTCCAATTATACCAATCTTTCCGAAATATAGTAACTCTCTTCCACATATATCAACTCTATTCAACATATAAAAACTATGTTCCAATTATATCAACTCTGTTCCACATATATCAAATCCGTTCCACTTATATCAACTCGCTTCCACATATATCAACCCTGTTCCACATATATCAAAACTGCTCCACATATATCAAATCTGTTCCCATACATAAACTCCGTTCGATATATATCAACACTTTTCCACATATATCAACTCTGTTCTACATATATCAAATCTTTTCTACATATATCAAATTTCTTCCAAATATAGTAAACCTGTTCTACTTATATCAACTCTGTTCCCCTTATATCAAATCTGTTCCACATATATCAATTCTGTTCCACATATATCAACTCTTTTCCACATATATCAACTCTTTTCCACATATATGAAATCTGGTTCACATATATCCACTCTTTTCCACATATATCAAATCTCTTCCTCATATATCATCTCTGTTCCACATATATCAACTCTCTTCCACATATATCAAATGTGTGCCACATATATTATCTCTGTTCCACGTATATCTACTCTGTTCCACATATATCAATTATGATCCACATAGATCAACTCTGTTCGAAATATATCAACTCTGTTCCACAAATATCAGCACTGTTCCAAATATTTCAAATCTATTCCACATATATCAAATCTGTTCAACATATATCTGCACTCTTCCACATATATCACCTCCGTTTCACATATATCAACTCTGTTCCACATATATCAACACTGCTCCATTTATATACTTTTTTCCAAGTATATCAACTCTGTTCCACTTATATCAGCTTTGCCCCCACTGGACAATTTTTAGTGAAAATGAGTTTTTAGGCCATTATATAAACCTGATGAACAAACTCAAAATTCTCCTAAAATTACATAAAATTATCAGGCAATTTAAGTATTTCTTCTTTGTTCATAATTGGAAGAAACGATTTACATCCTTATAACAACGTTTAAATATAATTTTTTGAAATTTATTACGCAACTAATTTATACTATATTTTTTTCTTGCGACGAAGCAATGCACATTGAAGGCATTAAATTAAATATAATGAAATGTAATTAAGTTTAAGCTTATACGTGTAAGCTAAGTGCAAATGTGTTTAAGCAGCATTAAACCAAATTTTTATTCGGAAATTTTTATAGCCTGGCTGAAACAGGAACCAAAGGAATAAAAAAGTAAAGAAGGAAATTATATGTGAAATTTCTTCTATAGAATTAAGGGATAACAATATATTAAAATCGTTGATAAAATCAATTCTCTTCTAATATTCACGAAATATCTGTCGAAATATCCATTCTGATTAATATCACATGCAAACTGAAACATTCACAACTACTGGACATACAATGAGCTTCAATTCTGCACTGTGCAATTTATCTTCAGTAGAAAAACAACATGATAATATTATCCATAAATATTCTGCATGTACAAGTCCATTGTCTCTCCCAATATATTTATTTTTTGTACCGGTCTTCATTCATTCAACCGAAATATAAGCACTACACTTAAAATTTGTGTTAGAATTACTTTCCTTTTACTGTGGGAAAAAAAATGTTTTTTATAATTTGTAGAAAATCATTTAGAGAAAATTGTACAAATCGATATGAATTAGATATTTCATTTCCTGAAAATTCTGTTATTTAAAAATTTATTTTTCCCCCATTCTGTGTTTCGGGATTCTTGTAACTATTCTGTCTAAATAAGAACCCGAAATGGCCGTACCGTACTACGTGATAAATTAGAATTTAATTTAAGCCACGGAAGAAATGCATAAAATATCTCTCCTTTTATAATATTGGATAATCCCAAGAAAATTGTAGTGCCGACGTTGTTGAAAAACACAGTCTTTTATGATCCCTTGTTAACGTTGACCGTCAACGAACGACGAACATAATTAAGCACAAAAAGCAAAACACAAACAAAAGTACACACGGGTCCACAGTAACTGCCTGCACTAATTTAAGAATGATATGCATTGAGAATAAGACAAAAAGTAACTTCTGCTAGTAATGAATATGAATAAAGAACTTTAATTATGGCGACATAGTGTAGGGCAGTTGATTTATCAGTATCATGCTAAGACCGGACACTTGAAAGTAAATCATAAAAAACCTTATTCTATCCTCTCAATTTTCTCTCTCAGTACCGACGACCTTACTTCATTCAATTTTCTGACTGCAGTGACTACATCTGCACTCATTCATTGCACGGTAGATATCTGTGCAATTAATAGGCTGGAAAACGCAATAAATATGTTAGCGTCCACACACAATAAGTTTATTATTCTGTGATAGCACACACTATCATAAGATAAGAAAGTATGACATTAACTACCATGCTTAATACACATTATGCACATCGGTAAACACCTGCTTCATAAATATGAACCTGCAAGAACCAACCGTTCAGAAATGCATATAAGCATATGTAGAACGGAGTATGTAGTAGAATGTAAACACCTATTTGACTTCATTATCGATACTAAATTAGACTAGGTAACTAAGTACATATTGGAATAAATATTCAAAGCTCCCATTCGGATGAAGTTAGTTTTTGCGAGTTCCTGTTTGTGTCTTAATATTCTTAGAATGAAACAGGGTGTAGTAAAATAAAAACCAGGTGAAACAGTCAGATAGATTTATTTCTGTTCTTATTACATAACTCACTCACACACTTTTAGTTTTAACAACATTTTCTATACATAAATTTGATAATATATATATACATACACTGAGGTCTATATTAATAACAAGGAAATTTGCATTCAGCAAATGTTCCAAATTTTTTAATTTGTTTGCATAAAATTAATAAACAAACATAAATTAAGTTGAAGAATTTATTTATTTTTACATATATTTCACGTCATTTGCCGGAATGAAGTACAATTTTAATTACTTTTATCTAATCATAGAGACGTACAAAACAGAACGTCAGTAATTACGCTACTGTGTTCAATGTTCGTATAATAAAGAGATTTATGGAACATTAGAGAAAATATTTTTATTTTGAACTGTCACATTCGAAGCCATTTTGTAACATATGAAAATATATAAACTACTTTTCTATATCGTTCATGTAACACACCGCTTGTTTAATCTAAAATATATCTTAAATATCCGCAATAATGAGTAATGAACTGGAAAGAAGAGACAAAAAGCATCTTTGGTTTTGTTGAATGTAGTGCTTAAGAAATGTGTATTCTGGGTATGCAAAATGCGGATATTCAACTAATTCACTTTAGAACAATGCAGATCGTAGCTGCATAGTTTTCGTTCACTAATAGATTATTCAATCATTGTAGGAACCTGCATAAATCTAACCCCCTAAACAATAAATTTCCTGATGGAATTCATCCTGTTTTACTCATAAATCTTTGTAAAATTTTAGTTACGCTCAAACACAAATATTTGTTGTATTCAGTAATGATCAAAAATGCTACACGTTTCGGTCTGTATGGTTATTTGCAGGCAAAATGTAAATTATTTAAAAAGGAGTGAAATGAGTTAAAATACGTTTTAATTTATGAAATTTCATACATTTAAACATGTAGCGTTATTTAATATAATATATATTTTTTCCTTTGCCATATATTTATGTTCAATTTTAAATAAATAACACACAATTAATATTCTCATTACTCTCCATAATTGCTAAAAGTACAACTTTACTTTAAATATTGGTTTTTGTTACAAAAATTATGCGTTAATTACTTTTCCTTTAATTTATTATTCTTATTACAATGGTAATGAAAATATCAGAATTGAATATTGTAAAACGCTGCACGATCAGACTGATTGTTTAAGGTTTATGTTACATCGACAGCGTTGGCCAGTGATTTTCAAACAATATTCCACAATATTTTTCAAATTGTATTTTTATTCTGAAAGGAATTATATTTTGTGTAGACTGAATACTCAAACTAAAATTTTAAGATGAAAAGTAGTGAAAGTGTTCACCATAAAATCTCAGGCACGTATGTTCGCACATACATCAATATAAAAGAGGACGTGTGGCGCTACAATAATTTGTTGAGGTGAGAGGCAATAATTAGTCCACCTGACTGCTATTACTGCGTTTATGTAATATTATAATTTAACATTTTCATCAAAAGTGGTCTGCGATAATTTTGCATATTATTCTATACGTGGCATTGTTCAGTGTACCTGTACTTTTGTCGTAAAATTTAACATATTAAATTATTAAACATTAATTAATAATTATTCAAAATCCCGTATGTGCTGCAAATACAAAATATAGAGAGGCACTTGTGCCCACCTACCGGCCACAACAGACTTACAACTGACACACCAATGCAACACGACTGCATGACTCTTTCTAAAGATTTCTACACTATCTCTTTCACAGCCATTGGCAACTTTGCAGCAAATAGCAACTGCGAAGTTGAGGGGGAGGCTAGTGTTAAAATTGATTAGACAGTGGATAACCGCGTAGATTTTATGTCTACACTTATGAATATTATGAAATTAGTAAGAATGGAGCAGTATAGCCTGAGTTTTTAAAGGCGCACTTTGTCAAGTTGTTTGAATGAGTTTCAGAGACGATTTGAAGTTAAAGGAAAGAGAAAGTTAAGATTCCATTGTTGAACAACATTATCCAGCAGTATTTCTAGTAAGTGTAACTTTATGAACAGCTGTAAAATAGCTTGGTATAATTGTTTTCTTTCTTCTGGAATGTCGAAGGTTACATCTAGAAAGTACCTTCCTAAAATGGTCTTCTTCTGTCGATTGTCTGATGAAGCAGACTGTTGAATATCTGTTGTCCACTGCTTCATTTCTGCTGATGACGTGTAATATATTACCTGTCTTAGGTGTAAATACTGTATACGGTTGAGTCTATGTAATTGTATGAAGTAACAGCCTAATTGTAACTAATAATTCTGTTGAAATACCGCAATATTATTGCACCACTAAAGGTAAGTAACTGTAAGGCTGTTTACCTTAGCGTTGCGTGTATGGTCGTTCCACTGAACCTATGGGGTTAGGTTTCTGTCGTACGGTACAGCACACACAATAACACTCCTTGCATCCCATTTCCTTATTCTCGAAGCACTTAGCTTTCTTTGTTTTATCATTTATCAGAGTTTCAGACGCTTTCTTGAAGACTTTAATGGTTTTACAAACATTTTTCTCCGTTTTAATTTCAAGTAGGTGTTCAGGATAATTAGGCTCGAATCGAAAACAGATCATCTTCTTCTTAACAACTGGTGTAGTCTGCACATGTGTACAAACAGAAGCAAATACACATATTATTAAAAAGGATGCAGTTGTTTAGAAATTGAATTGAAATAATGGAATATTGAAGAAAATATAGAAATTAAATTGCTTAGAATCTTACGTACATTACGTTGTCACGTATGTAGGTAATAATTTGATATATTCTTATAATGAAAGCTAACGAGATGCACTATTTCTCAGATTTATTTGATAAAGTACTGTACATGTTTCGGGCATGTCCACTGTCCATCGTCAAGATTATTTCAACTTTGTATACAAGCATTAGTTATTTGTAATGCTACTTCTGTTGGCGTCTGCTTGCAGACAGTGGATATGTCCGAATCATTTTGCGTAATTTATCAAATAAATTTGAGAAATAGTGCATCTTGTTGGCTTTAATTATAAGAATATATCACGATGCACGTTCTTCTGAATGTTAAATAATTTGACACTTCATTCCTTGGAAAATTTATCCAGCAGTAAATAGCAGCCTTGTTAATACAGGACACGGTACATGGCCTTACAAACTTTAACGCTGAGACAAAGTCTGTGTCTCCTTTTAGCGTTTTTGAAAAACAAATTTAGATGCAAGAATATTTACGTCAAGACCAAAAATTATGATTTGTTAGCAACGTAGAATTATAAGTATATATATATTATTTGTCAAATAAATAAATAATAAATTATTATCTCTCAGGTGAGGCATACTGCGTCTGTAGAAGCCCTTGGCCAGACATTTATCGAAGATACTTCCTGTGTTTTATTGAATCCAAGCTTTCTATACGGTAATTAAATTCACGTTTGTCAAACGTGCTAAAAATCCATATATTCCACTCTTTTCCTTAATAAGCCATTTAAAATTTATTGTAACTTTTGTGCCAAATTGGTTCTATATTCACGCTTCTGGTCTAAAATCTTGTGTGCATTTATATGGTAAAGATGAAAACAAGACGATGGATTACCTTTTTGCATAAGACCACTGATGAAACAATGACTAGTACTAAAAGAAGCTTCACGAAATCCATATTATTTTTCAGAGTATTTAAGCCTTATTCCAGAATAAAAGACAAACTTATTTTCTCTGTGCTGTAGCTGGTGATCGGAAGAAGAGACTGATAGTAATATTGGATTGTGGCTCGTCTTTATATACAATCAAGCAAACCAGGGTGTTTGCTATATCACATTAGAAATCGTTTCCTTATAATGGTATGGAATTGCGTGTCTCATACAAAGCAGTTACATTTAGAGGGAGGAACTCAGATTAAACGGTTCACATTTCGCGGAATAACGTCAGCTGTTTATTATCCAACACCTTGTTGGGCGACGCGAAGTGAGGATTTTGTATCTTAATCCCTTTTACTCTTGTGACGTTTTATGATATGTTGCTTGTGACTTCAGTTTCGAATGTGTGAATGTGTAGCTGATAAAAGACTTATCTTTTGAATGGGAAATATCTGTAGTACGCAAGTTTATCTAAGCCTCCATTCAATAATTTCCGTACTTGTAAATCGCGAATACAAATCTAGATACACGAGTACACTACATAGTGTTCATAAATCGTGATTATTATTCCAGTGCTTTGGGGTTCGAAACGTGGTCTACGGAAACAAAATCTCTTTCCTCCTTTATATCTTGTGAATAAATGCTACAATACTGAACCATCTTTGCCTAAAACAAATTGTCCAACATACTAGAAGACATTTTATTCCCAGAGTGTAAAATATCAAAATTTGTGGTTATTAGAAATGTTAGTAACGAAATTATAACTTTTCATTCACCATAAAAGAATATTCGATGCAATTTATTCATTTTTAAAATGAAACGAATAGAAAAAATTAGAGTTGAAATTTCCAGGAAGATGAAAAATTGAAGCTGGCCAATAAGTACGTTTTTCTAAGTCACAGAATAACAATAATGTTTGCTATAAAGTTAAAAGTAGCTCACTTGTTTCAGTAAAGTTTTGTTATATAACAACATATTCCCCTAGTACAGTGATGCATCTATCTACGTGTTACGATTTTAAAAACTCCATCTTTGAAGAAATAAATTTATTGTTTTGCAACTTTTCACCATTGGCCGTTTCCCCTAACTCATTATTGTGTAAACGGCAATCGCAAATTGCAAACACTCTGTTGTCCAAAATAATGTCCTCAGCTTGTACTGCCAGCAACACCTTCTCTGAAGTTCTGGTTCGACCGGTCATTCGTCATCACGGTTGTTCGGTTGACGATTCTAGATCTTTCTGTGTCACTCTCTGACATGTGGCAACCTAAGCATGTCTTCGACATTCACTTGTGTTATTTGCCTGTGATTACAGTTAAGATAATTTTTACATAGAAACGTTTCGCAATATGATTTTCTTTTGGTTCATGCTTTTCAAGCGAAGATGTCGTTTCTCTTCGATGTATTCTCTTAAAGGAATGGAAATGACTATTGCGCCATCTGTTCCCACCCCACCCCCTCCAAAGAATGGAATAATTTCTGCCGGAAAATGAAGAGGTTAAGCAAAACAAAAGTTACAGTTTTTGTAAAGATTGTAACTACAAATTCTTTGTAAGGTAACAGTTTTTCGCGTGTTCGCTAAATTGCCAAAAAGAACTATCAACTTCGTCATCTCTCTCTCTTCATCTGTCAATCTGTCGGTCTGTCCGTCAGTCCACATGAAACTACTCGTCTCCCAACAGAAGGATTTTCATGAAATTTGAGGTAAATTTATTTTTTGAAAACCTGTCGAGAAAAAACAAATTTCATTAAAATATGAAAAGAATAAATTGTATTCTACATGAATAACTTTATTCATTTATGATCATATATTTCTCAGTTCTTCCTAGAAAGAGAAGTGCTTCAGAATGTGTGTTGTAGAGAAAATCGAAATAAATTTTTATTGTAAAATTACATATTCCGAAAATCGTGCCTTATATGAAACAAGGTGGAAAAATACTGTAGATTTGAAAAGGTCACAAATTCCAATATGGTGAACGTGCATTTCACGTTGGAAACATAAGTTAACAAACACCCACTCAGAATATGTAAGGGAAAATTGCCTGTCTTTGTCATTATGAATTAGATTA
>Ga0123355_10010274_pt1 | contig 14321 bp, 10 predicted proteins | sample TergutEmb28metaG_3_FD_89872 | JGI IMG/M metagenome (GOLD analysis project Ga0123355, IMG submission 89872) | Embiratermes neotenicus P1 segment gut microbial communities from Petit-Saut dam, French Guiana - Emb289 P1 | ecosystem: Host-associated > Arthropoda: Insects > Digestive system > Gut ...
GCGCCCGTTGTGTTTTTTTTTCCTATTTTCATTTTACCCCCCTTTTTTTTTTTTTCCCCCTTTTTCCTTTCCCCCCCCCCCCCCCCGGTCAGTGCCGTTTCGTTAACAGCGTAAAAAAAGCACTTCCATACCTTTTTCAGTTGGATTACCCCTCATGTCTTGGAGTGAAAATGCCTAAGTATACCCCTTGATTTCGGAGTAAAAAATTCACGTAAGCCTACCACATGGTCGCAGAATGACACTTCACGTAAGTCTGCGCTTTGGTCGCGGAGTGACACTTCACGTAAGCCTACCACTTGGTCTCAGAGTGACACTTCACGTAAGTCTGCACCTTGGTCTCGGAGTGCCACTTCACGTAAGCCTACCACTTGGCCTCGGAGTGACAATTCACGTAAGCCTGTACCCTGGTCTCGGAGTGACAATTCACGTAAGCCTGCACCTTGGTCTCGGAGTGACAACTCACGTAAGCCTGCACCTTGGTCTCGGAGCAGGGGGAGATCCAGGTTTTGTGGAGCCTGAAGTTTATACAATTTTTGAAGCTCTCTTGAAGAAAAGAATGCAAAATTACGAATACAAAATTAGGTACAAGAGTGAATATTCATTTAGAATGAGAAAAGAAATTACAACAAATTACAAATTTAAAACAGCTTTCAAGTACCACAAACATCACGAAATCCAGAAAAATAACAATATCTTTTCATTAATTAACTGCCTGACACAACTCCATAATACTTTATCCTACATTTTTTGGTTGCATACTCTTTGATCGCCCTTCATATTACAACGATTTTATAACATCATTTTCTATAAGGAGGACAGAAAGATAATTCAGTCTTTCCTCTAGCATGGTTGATCGAAATTTTAGTTTTTATTACTAACAGATCAGAAATGTTTCTTTTGGCTTCATAACTCGTTATTGGTAATGTCATGTAAATTTTTAGGATTTCTGTCAAATTTGAGAAAACCTTTATCAAGTTTGTTTCATACACGAGCTGTAAGATTTCAGGGCATTTGTAGGGCATTGCTATGGCCCCTCCCAGGGCCTTGGAAGAGGCCCGTGCAAGAGAGGGACCCTGAATCTTACGCTTCATTAGCTTCACGGTAAATCCGCCCGTCTCGGAGCGAAACTTCACGTAAACCTACAACTTTGTCTCGGAGTGACAAATCACGTAAGCCTTCCACTTGGTCTCGAAGTGAAACATCACGTTGCCTACTCCTTGGTCCGGCGTCATTGAGATCGGTGCTAAATGAAATAGTAAATACTGCAAATTGTATTCATCAGCACCTTCAAACTGAATATTTTCAGTACTCTTTGCAAATATATTTGTTTGCACTGGATAAGCCGTTCTGTGGGCAGTGCTTCTCAATCCCCTATTTCTTGTGCCCCCCTCCCCCGCCCTTTTGAGCTTGACTTATCTCTGTGGCCTCCCACCCTTCAGACTCTGTTACTTATGGAAAAAGTTAATTTATTTCTACATTGTTGATTTATATATTTACATTACTTTTGTTTACAACACTGTATTTTTTAAATATGTTTAGGTATAACACGTAGGTGTAAAAATACTGTTAATAAATGGCATTACATTCAGTGTGTTCCTTATGCCTGATGAACACTTGCAAGTTTTTGCATGCCCGGTTGCAATATGGCCCACGTTAAAAACCACTGCTGTACAGACTTGCAAAGGCTAAGTGAATAAGTGTTGAGGTAATATTCACTAAGTGCAAAATCCGACGTGGTAACAGCGGTGGTGTTGAATATCCAAGTCGTGTACACGTAGGTTGTGATACCAGCCACTGGGATAGCAGCCCCCGACATTTCGAAGGCAGTAGGATCCTTCCAAATATCAAGAGCAGGTCGCCCCACGACACAGTGTCACATCAAAGAACTCTAGAACATTCCCTCCAGCTTTTTCAGTCTTGCTACCATGCTGAAATCCAGTCTGAGATCCAAAGAAACCTAATTTAACAGCAAGAGCTCCAAAGTGGCTCGGCTTGATCAGGGGTGCACATATCTTCCAAAAACCTACGGACCGCCTCAAAATACTATGCGCCAGAAGGGTGACATGAAGTAAGGTCAATACTGAAGACCCAAAAATATTACAAGATTTAGTCGCAAAGTCGACTTGGTGCCCGGATTTCTTCACCCCTGGGTTTGATCAGCATATGTTAAAGAGGAACCCTCGCCCACTCAACTTCCCCCCAAGAAGTAACACATCTAATAAGAGGTACGAAAGAAAGGAACAATCTGTAATGTAGGCCAAAAGTGAGGAATCCGTTACTTATACAGATTATCTAGTATTGCTAGATGAGCGAAATCAAAAGACGTCACGATGGACTGGTCATGCAGCTTGGACGGAAAAAGCGTATAGAACTTTGGTGGAGAATCCTCTCAGAGAGACGCCACTTCGAACTTCGAGAAGGATGTAACAACAGGATTAAAAACCGTCCAGCTGCAGCCAAGTTGTTCCATGCGGACGGACACGACGAAGGTTCGCCTAAAAACTCATCCACGACTGCGTACCTCTCTTAGGCTAATCTATAAACCACATTTTTATGATAAAGTCTTTTAACAGGCTACTAAAATGTGCTGTAGCAACTGCAAGGTCATGTGACGTCGATTGAGATGAAAGAATGATTATGTAGACAATGACGTGGAAAACATAATGATTGAAAAACTGGTCATGGTCTACGCGAATGCTCCGTCATGGCAATCTCTTGAGACGCCAAGACAGGCACTCAAACAATACCTCATCTGAGATTCGAAACAGAAACTTCCTATACGCATGTCTGACTGTCGCAATGACTCTCACGATCTGTGCTGGAAAAAGAACACGGCCTACAGTAGTTTAATTTAATATATGATACGTTACAAACTTGAGGCTATTCATGAAATCAGACCGTTCTGAATTCTTCTGACAGGTACAAACAGGCCTATTGTCGTTCCATCCTGACTGTAAGATTCACTCCGTAGGAATCAAACCTGGTCAAACCCGTGTGAAAAATGTCACACACGACAAACAAGTAATAATCATAATTTTATCTCTGCAGCTAGGGCAATTAGTGAAGTAGGGATTGTATTCCAATAAGACTCAGTAGTTCCCATCCCTTTTTCTCTCACGTTTTCTTTATCTCGTGTCAGCTATGAGCCAGATTATTGCAGTGAGCCGGTATGCGTCAGTCGTACCGCGACTAGGCCACGGGCTGAACAACCAAGGAATGTAAATTCCATTGCCGGCAGGGACAAAAGAATTTTCTTTTTTCCCGTGTCCAGACCGGCTCTGGGGTCTAAGCTGTCTGCTATCCAGTGGGTAACGCATGGTCATTTCTTGGGGGTAAAAGAGACGGGGCGTGAAGCTAACCATTCGGCTCCATCTACTGCAACAGTTAAGAATTGGTCATACCCCCTCCATTTTCCCATACATCTTAATGATAAGGTACAAGCCCAGGGGCTTTGTTTTTAACTGTCTTCTCTGAAGTGTGAATTTCAAAATCTGCGACTATAATCTGACCACAGAACGACGCTGACCTGATTCCGGCTGCTTGATGGGCCGTCTCCCCACGGCAAATCTCCTGTCCACGCTACGGGGGCATACAGAGAAAGAAGTACAGTTCTATTCTTTTAACCTTGGTACTACATGGAGTAGTAAGTTTACGCCCCGGCCGCTTTAACCCCGCGGAAAGAACCCCGGGACCGGTACCGATCGAATAGGATGCTGGGTGGACGCCACAACCTGTCTTTATGGTTTCCGGTTAAACCTCTTCCCCCACTCCCCGTCCACTATATTTACGGTCCCTGGACAAGAGAATGCTCCAGTACTTCGAAGTTGGTCTACGGATTGTACTCAGCAATCGAAATGGAGCTGTCAATACGGCTTCTCTATTAACAATCACATCAACACAACCTCACGTGGCAGCCTATCATTTTGTATTCGCCAGGTACCCCGTTCAAATCGGGCACGGTTACCGGTTATCCTGACAGGCGCTTTTTCATGGTTTTTCTCAGTCCCTCCAGGCACAAATCAGGAGAGGACAGCCATCTTGAACCGTCACTTGAGCTCCTCTAGTGTCTTCAGAAAATCATTTACCTTAACAACTAACTGCCCGTTCACACGAAGCGGCTAATTTGCATGCAAGTTCACTTGCAGTCAATGACGCAGCTCTGTGCAACTATTCGCACTCCAAGTACATTTCCGTTACGTAAAATTGAACAGGAAAATGCTTCATACTTCTCCTCCATACCAATATCCGCACGCAATGAAGTCATTCACTTCCTACAGCATACAGAACGTTACAAGATCACAGCATTCGACCTAACAGCATATAACTATCACACACCGGGTTAAATGATAATTACATCAAGCATGTGTAACATACAGATACGATAACAGTTCTGACAGTCGCGTAAACATGAGAACGTTGTGTGAAACTTCGCTTCTACAGCTTTTAACCTACAAAAGCAATTCAGCCTATGCCCATGACACAAACAGACCGGGTATCCCAACAAGCAACATGTGTCAACGGCACCTATACATATGCACATTACAAGCACGTTGGATGACATTTGTCTCACTTACCGTGTCCTGGAATACCTGGCGTGGAGTCCTGCGCACTCCGTTCATCATCCTTCTGCTTCTTACACACGATTTTTGAACCTAAATCCACCGCACAACGCGTTAGCTCAAACACACAACACAAGTCCAATCCCTCACAACCACCGCGCTTCTCTACTCGCCGCCATACCCAAAGCAACAGGTGACCACTACTACCAACGTGACAGACATGAATTCCACCAGCAAATATTTCGCGTTTAGTTAGCAGTTAGTGATACTATGATACACGCGAAATCGTACACGTAGGTAGAGGAGTAGTCCTCAAACATGGTATGGGTCAATAAAACCAGTCATAAATAACGGTAACACATAGGTAGTACATCGACTTGGCTTTGCTGTCATTACAACTCCCGACTTTCTGCTGATCGGTTTCTTCAGCAGAAGATTTGTACCTGCATAGAAACAATAACGGCAGAAAATTGCACAGAACAGATCTGCAAAATGTTGCTGTCGAGTCCTGTCCATTTTGTTAACTTATCATACTAACTAGGCGTTTTGCGACATATGTGCATATGAGCTGTTTGAGTAAACGTACCTAGATGTAAATGTTCTACATTTGTTTGTTCCGAGCCATAGAATCGTTTGGAAGTCAGCTGAACATTTCACGGGAAAATACAATTCCATTAGTCCACTACCATACGGGTCCTAACTTTATCTGGCCAACATCGTTGGCCATTTCCTGGCGTACTGTCCAGCTTCTGGTCTTACCCACTTCCTTCAACAGTGATCGCAGTCCGGACCCATACTTGAGCCACGCTTTCCGCAGAATACTTCTCCACTAATTCGTGGTTATGCCCACACATCAGGTGAATAAGATGACGGCAACCACTTCACTCCGAAACGACAACAGTAGATTTCGGACGTTACTTATCATGGATATTAGTGTTTAAGATAGCCAGTTGAGTAATAGGAATTCCCGCAAAACCCAGTTTGTTCAACCAACAGAAACTGCGCTGATCGAAGCACATTTTCTCACAAGAATAACATTACCGAGGTCCAAAACAGTACTGCAAAACGACAAATGCAGATAGTATTTTTATCGCCGGACTGAGTACAAGAGACCCTGCGGCACCATCGGTTGTTGTGAACAACGACGTCTTACTCTCTACGCCTGAGAGTCCGGCGAAATAATAGTGTAGATTTTTAAAAGGCAAGAAGAAATATAGTTGAGAGTGCTTACTTTTACATTATAAACCAAACAGTATAAGAAAAAGTATATCTTCAACAAATCACTTATGCGCACTTTTGACCGAGCTGGACTTCAGTTAGGCGCTTCAGAACGTATAATTTGGCTTGTAATACCCTCTATCTTTTTTTGGCGCTGGTAATATTAGCTTTGATTAAACTCTTGGAGCGCATGATGCTTTGTGTACTAAATTCAATAAGGAACACATCGGAAGAGGGTTATTTTTGAGGTCAGACATCCCTTTGTGCAATGTTATAATTATTATGTAAATTAACAATCAGCGCAACTAAGTATATATCGTTTAATGCCTGAGACAGCGTTGACTGAAGAAGATGTGTGCATTACAATTATTTTCCTTTTCATGTTCTTGTATTAGTAAATGGTTCAAGCAATGGCAGTTTTGAGGTTATATTTCCTGTTGTGCTATGTATAACTTATGCAAATTAAGTCAACACGACTAAGTGCACGATACTTACTTGTGTTGGCTGTTAATTTACATAATTAACGGAATAGGATTGTCTGCCCAGCCACTTTACCCTTGGGGAATAGTCGCCGGACCCATTGAATGGACGGTTAGGTGACCCCAGTACCGGTCTGGACGTTTTGAAAAAAAGATTTCCTACCCCCTTTCCGGGAATCGAACCATGACTAATCAGCTGCCGAGTCCGTAGAATACTTGTAACTAAATCCGAATTTCTGAAACCTCTGTATAGCAGAAGTGTACTTTTTGTGAGCAAAAGCGAAATAAAACTTTTGTTACATGAGTTTCAATAAAAAAAAAATATATATATTTACAGGCAATTATGAAAAAGCATATCATCGGCGATTTACACGGAAATAAACCCAGCCTTGATTAAGAACAAAGATGGGGAGGTACACAGAAACAAGCAATTAAACATTATCAAAGTCACATTTACGAGTTACACTATAAAGGAGAGGGGACCGCGGAAGGTCGCTGGTTCGATCCCAGCTGGTGTCAGTGGATTTTTAATTGACATGGCCCTGGGGTCGACTCAGCCTCTAACAGAAATGAGTACCAGGAGTATTTCCTGGGGGTAAAGGCGGCCGGTGCGTAAGGTTGACAACCTACCACCATCCTGTGCCGTTGTCACGAAATCTGGGAACCTTAACTTCCTGGAACCCTCTGGGCCTATCCAGGCCTGTAATGGGACTAATTTATTTATTATAAAGGAGATGTGCTTGCAGAACCCCAGTACTCGGCAGAACACAGTCTTAATACCACTGTAATTTGCATAGGCACAGGTGAACAAGACTTCCAGTACCAATAAAACACATCTGTTCAATACACACACTCAGTGCGGCAGTAACAACACCTTGCAATATGAAAGAATTCACCAGGTGCTGGCGGCCACATAGCCCAGCAGAAGCAAGATCTGTAACACAAATACTGAAAATACACATTACCTGATATAAAATTTCATGAGATCACTTTCAGGGACAACTTAGCAATCAGTTCCATTTAGTATGCACAAGAACATGAGAGATGCAGACACAATTTTGTTTGGAACTTCCAAGAGGGAGAGATCACATAGGAACAACACTGAACTTGGAAAGGACAGGGTGTGAAGTTAGACATTAAAGTGGGTTCAGATCCAGTGATGGGCCTATATCTTACAACATATGGTCTCACGAGAGCAGGTTATTTGCCCCTGTAACTGCTGACATTTCAAAGAAGGTTCTGCATTACTGAGTTAGGAAGTCACTTCTGACAGCAATGTTAGTAAAATCCAGCCACTGACCAATCTTTATCAACAGATTTCTACCAACAAAGGTACAAACATAAATTTAGGTTTCATTAGTATAAAATATATGAGATTCAAGGTCTTCCCAGCCTGAAGACGAATGCATCAGGCTACTCTGAAACAATGATACCTATCTACCTAAGTATACATGTCCCCAGATGAGTGTAACTTAAATGTGTCTGTTCTACTGTCACCACTAAATTTTTCCGAAGAAATTGGAGTGGAAATTTACACATGGGGGAGAAAATGTTGTGTGAAGCATTACAAAATGAAATAACCAACTTGTTTCACAATGGTTTTAATATACAACCCTATTTTGTATCAGAAGATTAACTTTTGGTATGACAGGAGAACATACAAAAGCACTTAGTCACAAAAGAGTATTATCAGTTATCTCCATTCAATCATTCTAAAAATTAATCACAATTACATCCACTCAAATCGTGGGATTAGCAATGAAACAAAATTGCTACGTATGTCCTTTTCATTTAGGTTTTCATACATATAACTATGGTAACTGTTAAACCCCATCATGTTCTAGCAAATTCAGTCCTATGGCAAGAAAACCCCAGAATACCCCCCACACAATGGCATGATCTCCAAAACTGCAAGTATTTGGAGACAGCGACTGGGATGAAACCATGCAGATGATGTGCAGTAAGACAAGGTGATCAGAGGGAGGAGGGACAGGTAGCAGGTAGGAAGGCATGAACTGTCAAAGACATTATTTCTCAGTGTTAATGTAGCATTAAGCTTGCTCCTGCACTTCAGTGTTTGTCAGTCTTGGTTTATGTAAGTGTTGGTGGTTTACCTTCTTCCAACAAGCTAGTAAGACAAAACACAGTCTGAAATCAGCAACTCTACATCTTACCACACTTTACAGTGAGTATGCTCAAAGTTATAACGGGGGGTGGGAGGAATGAATACGTCTGGAAATAAACAAGTTATTAATTCCCTCTGTTCTCTCAGGACTGTGACACACACTCTCTCTCTCTCTCTCTCTGAATAAAATGAAAACATTAAAATATTGTTGGTATTTCTTTTATATGCATTCTGTGATATGCAGCCTAACAGCTCAACATGACCAGACTGCGAGCAAGTTTAAATTCACAAGTATGGGGACACAGCATGCACCATGATGACAGGTTTATTTGAAGGTACAATCAACACAACCACACTACAAAAACAATGTCATATTGTCTATCACTTTCACATACCACTTCCGACTCACTATCAAAATTACAAGCCGAGCAGTAAATGTTAAATTCTTTCACACAAAACAGAAAATTCCTGAACGTGGACAGTATTCACAACTGTATGAGAAGCATAAAAATTCAAGCTTGGCCTGAGCAGAACCTCGCATAATTACTGCCATATTCATAAAACTAAGCTGTGTATTCAAGAACTGGACAAGGCAACTTATCCAGTGTGAAGTGACACTGCAGACTCGTGGCATATCACCAAACTGCCATACATGAGCAGCAGAAATGTGCACAAAGCCTCAATATTCCAGTTCCTAAGTTCTACAAGGTGACTTGCCTATGAAAATGAAATTATTGAGTTTCACATTTCATCAAACCACAAGCACTATACTTATCAATGTCTGAAACAGGTGTGTGGTTAAGAGTAGGTCAGTACACAGGATATAATGGTACTAAGACACTTGGCACTGGCCCAATTAAATGGTCAGTACCAATAAACGAAGGTGATGTAGGGGCAGTCATGTAAAAGATTTACTCTACATTACATATCCTACCTCACTGGCTGCCTGACAATTACACATGTTACTAGAAAAGTCAATAAAATTTAATTACAATACAGAGTTAAAATGAGACAGGAATGGTGCAACATGTATGCAGCGTATGTTGTGGCTCCAATCAATGTATAATTTTGCAATATAATGAATAGACATTCCTCTCATTTAAAAAATGTGTTAAGACTCATACAATAGTGATGGCAGGTTTTCTTTGCCCAGTTGTCTGAAGGCCTGCATTTCATTACTGTTGTATTGGGAAAATTGTTATAACAACAAGTTTTCATTCTTAAATCCTTCATAAGAATCATGATTCCAATTGTATGGTGAGCTGAGGTCAATGCACATGGCAAATAAGTAAGCAACATCACTCACTGGGGCTACTGTTGTGGGTAAATATGACACCATCACTTTAGACCGACTAAACAAAACCTCTCACTTTGATTACATACATGTGGGAAAATGTTTGGGAAGTAAAGTAATGAGTAGAGAATAAAACTCCAGACGGGCTAAGGTAACAAGACATTACCTGTTAATGGGCAAGCAGGACAATACTGTCTCACTAAATATATGACCTTTTCTTCCAAACAGGAAAATACTGCCCCACAGTGGGCATTTAAATTTAATATAGTGCTCCAGAAGCACCAGAAAACCTGACATTTAAAAGTGTGTATGCTAAATGTTAAAATTAAATTGGTCATATTCATGCAATGATGTCACTATTTTATATTTAACAGTCAGAATAACTAACTTGTAAATACGAGGCTTATTCTGAAAGTAAGTATTGTTTTGCTGCAAAAAAAAAATTAAGGTTTCGTATAAAATTTGATTGTTACCAGATTCTACATTCTTCAAACTATTTTTCTACATATTCGCCACCATTATTGAGGCACTTATCATAGCGGGGCACAAGCTTTTATATACCCTCCTCACAGAAAGGGGCCGCCTGCGACCCAAATGACTACTGAAGTCATAGAGTCCTTGAAATCTGAGGAAAGTGCAGAGACAGATCAGAAATTGTGATACGTCTGTCGTCACACACTCTTTTGTTGACCTTATGCAGCAAATCATCATTCACCAAAGATGGGGGCCCACTTCACACCTCACTGTGCACGTTCTCTCGTCCTTCAATGAACATCCGAAACCATTTCCTAACCATGCCATCACTCATTGCATTGTCACCATACACTTGACAGATCTGGTGACAAATCTCACTTGGTAGCACATTCCTAGCGTTCAAAAAACGAATTACAGACCATATTTCACATTGGCGGTCCCTTCAATTGTCTTAAACATGTTTAACACACAGGAACAAACATAAACATAACAAGAATTTCACGAAATGGTACCTGTGGCTTCTCAGCTGATAGAGGAAGTCACTGCACATGCGCAAAGTGACTGTCTTGAGGAAGCGCGAGAGATATACGCAGAAGGTACTTACTTTCCGAATAACCTACGTATGTTTTGACTTCCAGATATTTACATTTCGACATGTAGTCTTTTAACCATGTTCATGAAATGTATCAGTACTCCCTGAGGATGGCCCCTTGAGGGCTGAAACATGTAGGAGTGTGACAGTGTGAATAAAGTGTTATTAACATACACTAGTGCATTAGTGGGATACTTACGTAAAATAAATGGGAACAGTCTCATTACATGCTAAGGAAAAGAAAACAAAAAGGTACAATGAAAAATCCCCTTGTTCTAACAAAGAATTAGAAACAAATGCAGAACACTAAATTTAACTGCCATATTTATAAAGAAGTCAACATTAGGAGTAACATTTTATTATCTTTTTTAATGTCATCACTCTTCTGCAAGCATCGAAACAAACAAATTAATGTTAACAGTATCGATACATGTAGCCATATAACACACCTGCAGTCTGCCACATTACAAAGCACATTTTCAACAATAGAGTCACTTAGGAAGCATAATTATGTGGAACAACTGCGCAGAGTTCTAAATCAAATCCACCTCACCTGAACCTTATTACTGCATGGGAAAACTATGCTCAACAAACTGACATTACACGTGTCTGTGTGCAGCTACAAAAGTGTTCTGGTTAGTTCTCTTTGAAAAGTAATTCACAGGAAACTCACACACTGATTCTGAAAGAAGCACTTCTGTTTACATAAATAAAAAAGAACTGTGTATTATGTCACTGTGTTCAGAAACACACACACTACAGAACTCCAACTACACTACTTCCTGGAAAACTATGAAGTAAAATAGTTTTCCTGAATCTATTAAAAATGTGATGTTTCCTAATACATACCTACAGTATATGTCACAACATTCTGAAATAAAAATTTTTAATTTGTCTGTAATCATTGTGCTTTTATTGTCAGATTCTCCAAACTGAAGTTTAATTAGTCTGGTATGATATGTAGGTCCTCACATTCATAAAACTTCTTCCTCAGTCACTTTCAGTCAGGATTTGTGCCTTCATACAGCAGGAAACTGTTTTGATACTTACACTGTGCAGTCTGAATGCAGCCACAGGCATATAATAGTGCTCCTTAAAGAATAAAACTTTACTCAGGAAATCATTTACAAATTGTAATGTATTATATTTATGTAGATGTAATGTTGCTTATATTGATCACTCCAATGCAACAGATTGTATGACATCAGCAATCCTAGCGACTGCCCCCAACGACTGACATTTCCTGTGTGGACAAAGTGATCTCCCACATGCCTGCATCTAGTTTTTTTAACTGCAATCCTTGGGGGGCAAAAACCACCTGCATCTAGTTTTTCGATGTCACCACTGTGGGCATGATGAAGCAACACTGCCTGAATATAATGGAATCAATATTTATGTTTCCTTTACAAAGCAGCTGATTAGAAAACCACACCACACAAAGGATGGATGCAAGGAATTTATCAATGAGATAAGTCATTTGGGATGAATGAAACCAACTGTTACAGGAGGAAAAAAATCTTTTAACAGTGAAGAACAATATATGTAGTTTCACTGAACTTGCTTCACCTTGCTGTATCTGCTTCTTTATTGTCATCCTTGTAGGTAAAATGTCATCTCTCAATCACCTGCTTTTATCGGTTTCCTTTCAACCCTCACAAGCAAAAAGACATGGCAGCTCTACATCAAAGCCTTAAATTCAATGCAGGATATAAACTACAGACTATGCTAACATAAGGAAATTCAACCACACAATGCAACTTAAGATTCTGTGTAAAATGTAATTAATGATGGCAGCAGTAATGTGGCACTGAAATGTGTGTTATATGCATGCATGTCCATGAAATCACGATGCTTCTGCTGCTGCACACACTACATGGACACGACAATAACTAACACGGTTTCAAGAGATCAGTATCACTCGCTAGAAGACAATATGAAGATGTAACTGATTTTCAGGTATGTTTCTACCTGTTGTCCACTTTCAAATCACTTTCCACTACTCTTCACCATATTTTAACAGAACTTTTTTTTTTTTTGGTAGTACTTTTCGTGACCTAATAGAAAATCATTAATAAAAGCCTACGTCTCTGAGGAAACAGAAAACAGATTTCAGGAATGTTTCTGAACAGTTGTGATAACTTCACTGTACTGTCAGAGTACACACACTGTCATCTGCACACATGGGTTTGGTTGCATCATTTGCTGCCTTCGCTGCCCCCTCGTTCACTACGTTTCATTGACTTGAGAGCACGCTCTCGCAACCTCCTTTCCAATTCTTCAGTATTTTCTGCTTCACTTGCTTCAGAGTCCTATAAAAGGAAAAACAAACTCTTGCCTGGAACCATATTTAATGACAGCGCATGGTGGAAATACACATGTACATAACTCAGCTGACGACATTTACCAGACCCAACACCAATTCCAGCCGTCTCTCTACTTATCTACAGGCTATCCCCTTAGAACATTATGCGGGCAGAAATATAGGGAGGAGGGGAGGAGGAAGAGGGGGAAAAAGCAAGTGTGAAAAGAAAAGAAAATGCCTGCAAAAACTATTATAACTAACTAACTAAACTAACTACTTATGTTTATTGGGCCGTGCATCATTGTGATAGTTGAAGAATAAAAGACCAACTTGAAGTCACTTGCTATTTTATTTCACTTCTTATGTGCTCAACATGTTTCGTACATTAATATATCCATCATCAGGAGCTTGCGACTATTCTGTTGAATTACCGCATTGGTCGTATTGTTCTTGGTTCGATGTGTGTTGGAGTTTCTGTGTGGTTGGGTTGGATTGGTATCCGTGCTTCAGCCTGCAACATGGATACAACTCCAACACACATCGAACCAAGAACAATACGACCAATGCGGTAATTCAACAGAATAATCGCAAGTTCCTGACGATGGATATATTAATGTCCGAAACATATTGAGCACACAAGTGAAATAAAATAGCAAGTGACATCAAGTTGGTCTTTTATTCTTCAACTAAACTAACTACATTACGCACAAGTGCTCCTTGCGAACCTAACAGTTTCCCAGTTATTTAAAATTAAAAAATTAAAAAAATTAAAAATTAATTAATTAATTAAAAAAAAAAACTTTATGGAGGTTCATCACTGTGCTCACAACACCTGGCCACTTGCTCTTGAACATCCATTTTGTTATTACCCTTCCACTTCTGCCTAATCTTCCTAGTGGTCTCTTTCCATCAGGTTTCCCCACCAAAACCCTGCATGCAAACCCTCCTCTCCCCCATTCATTCCACATATCCCAACCATCTCATTTTTCTGTATTTGAACACCCATGTAATATTTAGTGAGGAGTAGATATCACAAAGCTCCACATTATGCTATTTCCTCCTGTCCCATTACTGCATCTATCTTAGCTCAAATACCTTCCTCAGCACCCTGTTCTTGAACACCTTCAGCCTATGTTCTTCCAATAATGTGACAGACTAAGTTAACCCTTTCCCCTCCCTAACGCTCCAAAGCGCTCGGAATTTAAAAGTCCCCTCCCCCTCTAAACGCTCTAAAGCGTTTCTGGTATAGTACGTAAATTTAAATGTCCCGTGAAAAAA
>Ga0123355_10010277_pt1 | contig 14318 bp, 9 predicted proteins | sample TergutEmb28metaG_3_FD_89872 | JGI IMG/M metagenome (GOLD analysis project Ga0123355, IMG submission 89872) | Embiratermes neotenicus P1 segment gut microbial communities from Petit-Saut dam, French Guiana - Emb289 P1 | ecosystem: Host-associated > Arthropoda: Insects > Digestive system > Gut ...
TATAGCAGCATTTGTGATTTGTACCGTTTATATGCCTTGCGTTCTTCGAAAAAAAAATGCATAAAATGGACCACAGTCCGGAGACGGTTTATGTCCTCGCGTTTCATGCTTGAAACTACCAAGTAGAGTTTGATGTAATGGAATTTAGAAGGTACAGAATAAAGCCAATTAAAATTAATGTCAGCCCAGTACAACCCATCTTTCAACGAGGCATAATTGTTAAATGCACGTAATTTTTAAACTGCTTCCGTTGCGATCTTGTTATACAAATACGGTGATGCAAGTTAAGCCCATTGTGGTTACCACACTACACAGGCTAGGTAGGCTAGTCGTAAATCGTTTCTCCTTCTGTATCGTTAAATATACTCCACGTCAAAAAGTAGCCTATTTAACATTAGAAATTGCAGGTCATAAAGAAATGTGTGCGTCTTGACACGCCCCACTTTTTTGTATGATCGATTAATTTTGAGAATGCTAATCTTCAGTTAGAATATCATGCGAGGCGTGGGAGTATGTTGGCCCGATACGAGTAAAAATTAAATTTGCCCAGTAACCGGTAAAGAATGCCATGGATCGAAGTCCTTTGAGAAGCTGATGATCATTTAGTTCATGGGCGTCCTACCTTTTTATGGCCAACGAACAGGAAACACGCCTAACCTTTCAGGAACATGATGATGATTATGATGATTTATTTAAACTTGTTTAGTTTTTCCGTGTAAAGGTTATCATAATAGTTGGCCTCTTTCGTTATATTCTTATCAATTCTTTAGTATACTGAAATGAATCTGAGTTTTACTGGATACGTATAAAGATTTGGTTTGTACCGCACAGTGAAGGCAGACTGTAACCATTAGAAAGAACAGTCGATGAATGCTGTATGGGAAACTAATCATGGCCGTCGTTAGATCCGTAGGAACACGTAACCACACTGCTTTGGTAAGTTCAGATGGTTTATTGTTAAACGTTGCAGTGCGTATGGATTTCAAAGGTTTGAATCTGATTGCTGCGTGTGGGACATGGTGGCATGTTGTTGGTGAATTGTAAACATAAATTTGAAATAAAGTATCATAGATGTGGTCTAATTCAGCGTGAAGGGTGACCTCCGAATTATGACGTCCGGCATAACTACGTCTCCGCAGTGTTGCAAGCGTGGTTCCCTCATGACGTGTCTATGGCAACATCTTACGTAACCTGTGTTACTAAATAGGCTCTGTTATTTTAATCCATGCTTTTAAATTATTATTTAGCTTCGTCATGCAGCGTGTCACGGCTCCTAAGAATCCTGTACCTCGTTCATCTAACATATTCCAAGCTCTTGGACGGTATCTTGTTAGTGTGGGTGCAACATGTGAAGTCAAATCGAAGACGGGTGAAACTTCCCCGGTTGGAACTTTGTAAATCCGATTGCTTAGAGCCGTGTATTTTTCATGTGCCCCCATTTTTCATTTCCCCGTTTTCTCGTTCTCCGTGATTTAGTCGGTCTGTAAACTGTTGCGTGGAAAACGTTTTGTAGGGTCCACATATTCTCTTCATTTCCATTACCCATCCTTACCGGTTCCGAGACTCATCTAGCCACCCATCCAATGGGTATCAGGTCTCTTTCCAGGGGGTAAAGCGGCCGGGGCGTGGCGCTGACCACCCACCCCCTTCTAGCGCTGCCTATCCTCTTTACCTTCTTGGCATGTATCAGGACAGCTTTACTTGTCTTTTTTTAACTACATGTTCTCTTCAGCACAGTATTCCGAAATTCTCGTGTTCTAGAAGCAGTTTCCCTTATTGACAGGTCAACTTTCACAGCTTCAAAACAAGAAAGTGAAAGTGTGCAATTGCCTTTTTTTTTAATATGTGCGGGACAAATTAAACTATATTTGATTAAATCGATTTTATAGAATGTTTTATGATCATAGTATGTTAGTGTACTGAACTCACATGTATCAGATTTGACTCTTGAATCCATTCGGTTTTGTGCTCCCGAGATATTCTGGATAGATCTTGGTAGAAAAATGCAGATGCAGTTGGGTGGAGTGCGTGACTGAAGAAACGTCGATTCTAGGCAAGTGACTCGATTTCACACGGATTGCAAGAGGATAATTTAAACGTATTCGTTTGCCCATTATCCCCGTAGAGGCTTAGTTTTAGTGCGGAACTACACGTGAGTGGCTCGGTTGCTAAGGTAACGCATGTAGGCCATCAGGTCAGCGGAAGGAAGCCATTAAGACCGGCACCGTGAATCAGCTTGAACTCGTCTTTCGTATGTACATCATCAGGATTGAGTAACACCATTGCTTTCCCTTTGCAGCTGTTACTTTTCTTTTTGTAATCCTGTTTGGTGAAAGTGAAATTTATTGACACAGGTCTGCATAACGTCAGCTTTAATTCTCTAGAAGTCTTTGACCTTCAGTGTGCGTGTGTTTGACCTGGGGCGGACATGGTCAGGTTTTGGGTGGGTGGGAGGGCCGTTTTGCTTGAATTAACATTTCATATATTAACCAACTAATGCAGTTAATATGTTCTTGATTCAGCTGCAAGCAATTGTTCCTCTGGTTCTGTCGATGTCTGTGTGTTGTATTTACGCTGTCGCCTGTAATGAGCATGGAAGTGATGATTAACGGTACGGAACTGGGGATTATCTCTGCATAACCGGTTCCGGCCGGGATTCGACCCGTATCGTGAATTCATGTCCGTAGGCCCAGTATAGGTGTGATATTTATGAATATCAGAATAACAAGATGTTTTTTTTTATTCAGGCCTTTTTCATTTGGTAGGAGAGGAAAACGCTGTTCAGTCGAGTTGTTAGTTTCTTAATTCATTTCTTTGACGCAAGGTTTCTACGAAATCCACTTTTTCCACAATTTTCAGTCGTTTGTTTAGTAAATGAAGAATCGGTTCCTCCTGAATTTGACAGCTGCCTCGTGATATTATCGGATTAGTTGGGGATCCAGCGAGGCTCTGTTTTGCACTTCACAGGCTGTGGTTTGGAACTCGGACCGCTGTGACTGTCACCAGTAAAGATGTGATCTTTCTCGAGTAGTATTCAGTAACACTGGTACCTCCGGAGTAAACAGGCGCTTATTTCTCACTTAGGCGCGAACATACCTGTATTTACAATTTTTATTTCATGTGCTGAGATTTATTTATTTTATGTAGTTAATTTGTGTATTTGGCAGTTTACCGAACAGTGTATAAAGCACTGCCAGAATGTGCTTGAAGGATGTGTGTACGGATGTGTTGGCCTAATACTGACTGTCATGGAATCGAACACAGCCGAGCTGGTAGATGACTGAAACTATAACATTCATGGCAAAAATTAGGTTATCCTTTTCTTACCCTTAGGCTCGAGTGGTTTCGAAGATTCCTTTGATGGCATTCGGCTCAGTGGTTTCACTCAAATTCAATAAATGGGGTAGAAGGCAAGCATACAGTTGACTGCTGTGTGCTATTATGCGTGCCCTACTTTTCGAGATATGGGCGGTGAGCCTTGAAAGGATGTCAGGCGAGCCGAGCTTAAGTGTGATGAAGGCGAACAAGCGTTAGACTTCAGCTTCGCTCTATGAAATTACCAAACCTGATCAAAAGGTCCACTCCTACTACCTATGTTATTGTAGTTTCGTTTATTGTTTTATTTGTATGCTGAGTTGTGTATTTTGTCATTCATGTGACCCATATTTTTTTTTTAATTGGTCTTTTTCGTGCAGCTTGATAAGAAGCGGGTAAATACTCTATTTCGTGTTCGGCAAATTCCCGCCTTCAGATCTTGGAGTTCCGTTTTCAGATCCGTTTTTATAGTAGTGGAGTTATTTCCCCAGTACGAAGACAAAAACTCCGTTATTTACAGGTGACTGAACAGTAAGCCTGTTATGGCACTTTTCAGTACCTTTACTCCAGTTTTCCTAGCAGCACAATGGTTAAAACGGACTGAAGACGTGGCATTCATAGGCCCCTGTGTGCTACGTTAGTTGTGGTAGTTGTATTTCAGTGGTTCAGTTTTCGTCTTCTGCATCGTCGCAGAAATATCAGGCATTTGTAAGGACAAACCTTCCATGAATGGCATCGTTACGTAGAAGCGAATCGCTTGTGAATGACCGAAACGCAGGAAATAGCAAGGTGAGAAATGAATATGTTGGGCTTCAGTGTGTCTTTTTTATATGGTTCATTTTACAACAGTATTTCAAGACTAGGAAAGGATTTGGAACGAAGGGGTCATCACCTAACCGAGGTACTCTCCAGGCACTTGCTTAGGAGACCTGACGAACACTGCGAAAGCCCGACCGAGATTCGACCGACGCATCTTCCGAATACAAGTCTATAGAGTGTTTCTCTACAACACTCTACCCTGTCGACGGCAGTGTGAACGGCCCTTGTTACCAGATTGCATGGATTACGTGCGGTGCATTTCCCTTGTACGCTGGCCCCCCACACATAGCCTTGGCCGCGTTTTAAATTAACATCATTATTATTTCATTGCGAGGAATTTCGTCACATTTTACCAAGTGGTTGTTAACCTTACTGTCACGAAATTAATCCTTCAGGTCCGGCATGTAGGAGGGAACTGAGGTTCGTTGACGGTTAATACCGAGTGCTTGTCTCCACTTTATATCGTGCACTATGTGACGTAATTGATCATCGTAGAAGTTCTGCATTGAGTCTGTATTCGTCACATCTTTCGTCTTTATCAGAAACGTATTAACATTTTTGTAGGAAGTACTGAATTAATTTGTATTAGTACGCTTGTAGTTACGCTGGCATCTCTACCACCCTGCAAGTTTTTGTGTCTGCCATGTTGCTGTTAGGGATAGAAACTTGAAAAAAAAAAAATGCTAGGGTGTCTTCTGTCGTCATGCATGATATTCAAAGTTAGCTTCGCCAAAATTGAAAATTGATTCATAACTTACAGTGAGTGACAATCACAAGGTGGGCACACCGAGATTTCGCCATGAGTCCATGTTTCTAGGTACAGAGTATGTTGTAAACCTGACAGTGAAGGGGAGGTTTAGATACAGTTACAGACTGCCTAATCTTTGGAGGTAAGAAAGCGTTACTTTGTTAAGGTAATTTTTTCAAACGATGCTGGACCTAATTCAGTGGGGCAATATTCCATGGACGCATATGCAGCCCTGTCGGACGTATTCTAATTTTGTAAACTGAACGAAATTAGTAGAAGCCCCGTTAATATTAATGGGATATGGGGCTAGTTGTAATATCACATTCTTAAGTGGAGTAGATCCCGTGTGTTTATTGATCAAAACCAAATCGCTGCAGTCCGTCGAACATAACTGCTGTTCTTTATTTTAGTGTAGCTACATGTTTCGGTGCCGGTCTCAGGCGTAGGTCTACGGCCGCTTGCCAGCAGAGATTGTGGGTTCGAATCCCGCCGGGGGCATGGATGTCTGTCTGTTGTGAGTGCTGTGTGTTGTCAGAGTTCTCTGCGACGAGCTGATCACTCGTCCAGAGGAGTCCTACCGGCTGTGGTGCGTCGTAGTGTGTGATCTAGAAAACTCTATAATGAGGAGACCCTGTCCTACTGGGGGCTGTCGCGTCAAAAACAAACAAATATGTTTCGGTCGTTTTCGACCATCATCGGACTCTTAGTACGGTAGTGTACATATCTGCCATGTATTTTAACCGTACTTTGCAGTATTCTGTTGATAGCCCAATGATGGTCGAAAACGACCGAAATATGTAGCTACGCCGAAATATAGAACAGTAGTTGTGTTCGGCGGATAGTAGCGATTTTTAATAGAAACTTTGGGAACTTAATAGCCTGTGAACTTGGCCATGCAAACTCTACAAAGACGACTGTGAGTGTGAAAGAATTCAGTTGATGTAGAGGGGGGCGTGGGGGCGGGGGGGGGGGTTACGTATCGGAAATGGAAACGTTTCAGAAACTGCATACACCGTGACTCTTCTTGGGCTATTTGATCATGAAGATGGAGGCACTGCGCTTTACTGAGAAGTCGGTAGGTATCAGTCTACGCGGCGCATCACAGACGACATGAATCTTCCCGCAGGCCTGTGTGTTACCCACATTTAAGGTTTTAACTGTATGATTCTAAAAAAAGTACAATAATAAGAAGTGGATTAATACACTTATTTCACACGCAGACAATGAAACTCGAGTTTTACGACATATAGTGTCTGCATTACATACGAAGACATAGCGAAGCGCATGAGTCTCCGTATTCTGTTTGTCACCAGATAGTACGTCATTAGCACGGGTGTCAGCGTTTCACGGGAACTATTCTGAAATACTAATTTAGTAATACTTGACAATCAATGTGAAAAGTAGCACGTGGTGCAGACTATTTCGCATTAACAGATAATGCTATAGTGGTCTCAGAAAGCAGTTTGTCGAAATCATTTTATTGTGCTCAGTAAATAACGAAATACGCATTCCATATGTTCATTGCCCGATTAATTATTTAATTATTAATCATTTTGTTTACAGTTTCTACGTTTGATTTTTTAACATCATATCACATGTTTATTTCAAATATGCGTGTTTCTGTGTTTAGGGAATACGCATGTACAGAATTTCCAGTTGAAAGTGGAAAGCGCATTGTCGGCTAGTTAATGGGCGCTGTATGACCCATTTTCGGCAATTTTATTGCAGCACGTTCGGTTGCAATGCGTCCTGTAACGTCTTCTTCAGACGGTCCATTTCATAAGCTGCTTGCCACAGACGTAAATTGCGACAAATTATTGTAGTTTCAGCGCTTTAGAAATGAACGATATATCGACTGGTAAAAAAATTTCGAACAACAGGTTCCGTGTTCAAGAAGAGGCGAGAACGAACACGGCGTATTCTTTAAGAAGAAATGGTATTTATGATCTAGGAGCAAGCATCTGCGCTACAGTCTTAAAACATCCACTATATTGAAGTTATAATTCAGCCTAATTTAATGCTGTAAAGAGCCAATAGATCCCTTATGTTATATTTAGTGTGGACCGGCTAGCTCAGTCGGTATAGCTACTGACTACGGGCTGGACGGTCCGGGATCGAATCCCAGTGGGGACGAGATTTTCCGCCCGTCCAGACCGGCCCTGGGGCTCCACCCAGCCTCCTGCAAAATGGGTACCGGTTCTTTCCCGGGGGTAAAGTGCGGCCGGGGCGTGCTGCTGACCACTCACCCCCTTCTAGTGCCACGGTCATGGAAGAGTAGAGCCATACCTCTACCCACCCTCTGGGCCACACCGGGCCTGTAACGGGAACACTTTACCTTTTACCTTTTATGTTATATTTAGTAGTTTGACGAAAGTATGGTAACGACATTGCTTATATTCTTCCGACAGAAGAGAGAAACTGTCACACATACAGAATTACAATTATGCACCTTTTCTTGATCAGGTAGACGTACATTACCTACGTTCAGTTGGTTATCACTTCGTTTCATGGCGTTTGAACATAAATCACCTTGACTTCTACCTTGTTCCTGTATGTACTGTACTTATATACGTCTTCAGTATCTCTGCTTACCCCTCCATGACGTCATAGTTTTTTCGTCAGAAGAAACGCCGCCTAAGGCCATGCAGACAAATTGCTTTGCTCAGCGCCAGGGGTGTACGATCGTTGGACCATGGCCTAGGATGTTACGTAGGAAACTGTGACCTTGTGAAGTGAACCCAACGTGAACTTTGTGTTTACCGCTGATGACATTGCGAATTGTTGGCTAAGCTTTTATATCCCCGATGGGGGAGATTAAGATGATCTAGTACCGGTCGTATGAATTCCCATTCACGCAGACGTGTGGAGGATGAAATTTGATGTATGTATTATGTGAGCAGAGATGTCGATTCGGTGTTAAAAAGTGACGGACAGCCCAGAGTTACTAACGTGCTGTATGAACGGATCTGCAGATTTTATGAAATTCTTCGTTTCTGTGACTTACCTTTGTCTTATAAATGCAGGGTAAAATTCGCCCTAAAACAGTCCATGAATGCCCGGAAGGGGAATAGAGGTATCTCTACTCTTTCGTTAACCTCGGAGCTAGGTGGGGGTGGGTGGTCAACACCACGCCCAAGCCGCTTTACACCTTGGAAAGAGACCCGGTACCCATTGTACGGGAGGCTGGGTGGGCACCAGTGCTGGTCTGGACGGGTGCGGAAAATCTGGCTTAATCTGCTTAAACAGGAAGCCAGTTTCACCTGTCGTATTTTCTTATACTGACGAACACCTTCCTTTGTGACTGCCCGTTACTAACCCCGGTAAAAATGACTACAGGACGTGAAACGAAAGCATGTTGGTAGGCTTGCCCTATGAGTTTCCATTATACGGGTAATTGATGAAATCATCTTCATTGCATTAGAGTGAAGTAGAAGCTCCTGGTGATCGATCCGATGCCTTGTATACGGTAGTTTTGAAGTTATATTCCGCAGCCGCACGAGAGGTATCTTGTTCAACACGGGGGTGAAAGGAAACAAAATTTTCACATATGTGTTGAAAAGAGTGTACTAGAACAGGACGTTTATTAGTTGAGTTAGTAATACACTATATCCTTCCAAAGTGTAAAATACAAAATCCAGAACTCGGGGAGCTGTGCCCATCGACACTCAATTTGAAGTTATTAGGTTGTGCATTATGCATGGTTTTAAACCATTCTCCTGAAGTTGTACGTATTCCACGTAGGTGTTTGATGTATGATTTACCGCGTAGGTATTCTAGAGGTTCCCGGTTTGTGTCTCGACCGAAGAGGGTTGTAGATTACCTCCTTTCCACACAAATGCTGGGATGATTGAGCCTACTTAAAATAGACCACAACCACTGTCAAATTCTTACCTCAAGTTCTTACTGCGTCTCCACCATTTTTGTTTGTCCCGTCTCATTCGACGCGTCGTTAAATTATCTGAAAATCGTATGTCTGTTTCAGTTTGTTTTTGAAGATTCCATTAAAGGAGTTAAAATGTCTTCTGTCCTGTTGACTAAGTTAATATGCCGTCGCATTTTTTTTTTGTTTGTTTCAGCTCGTTTAAGCTGGCATTTTTTTTTAAATGTCGTATCTGTTTTGTTTGTTTGTGTTTGTTGCTATTCGGTTAACTTCTTTTTTCCATTTGTTGCATATGGACCCTATTTTATTCCTTGGCTCGTTTCTTTTGTGATGTGTGTAATTGCTACATTAAGTTCGTGTCACGTTAACGTTCAGGTTTTAAATCGGCCAGATCTGTTGTCGGTACCAAGGTTGTACCGTCTACTCACGTTGTGTCGGCTCTCATCCAAGTATGTTGAAGGTTTGTGCTCAGCGTACTAGTACAACGAATATGTAAGACATTAAGTTCTCGTGTCTGTGGTTCATTGTTTTTTTTTTTACCGACTTATAAGGGGTTTTATACTCATGACGCCCCAGCTGGTTGTGGCACGTAGTCATATAAAACTGCTACACTTACGGAATAATGGAACATACAAACAAGGTCGGATCGTGATGCTATTGTTTTCGTGCCTTGTTTTTCTACCGACTTGGCAGATGAGTGAACACTGTCGGAGGCCATATGTTTCTGCTTATTCGGTGTTATCCTGAGGCAGCCTGCATTAACAGTTGTTGCGACCGGGTTCGCAACCATCTCCAAGACTTTTTCCCCGTGTGCCTAGTTATATTTATCACCTTCCTTTGTACCGTGTGCCTGTAAGTTGATATTTGATGGAATTAGATGTGTTCTAAACTTTACGTGACTACCAGAACTTCCTCTTGTGCCATTGTCGCCGACCTTCATTCGACACTACCCTTTAAAACGTAGCGGTTACTTCGTGTACTACCAGGGTTAATTTTGAAAAATTCTACATTCTGCACACATATTGCACTTGTGTATTTTATGTGGTTCACAGCATAAACAATGATTATTTATCTATTCACCATTAACTTACAAGTTTTTATAATCGAGACGGAGGAATTTTACTGTGCGGTACGAACTGAATCTTAAATATTCTGCAAGATAATAATTATATTTGAAGGGTTCAATCAGGCCCGTTGAATTCTAGGTGAGACAGACATACAGCTGTCAGAACAAACACCCTATTAAACGTCTTAATCATTTTATACAAAGTCGCCAACTTTTCGGCGTCGCATTACATGCATGTGAGAAGTCCCCGTCTTTCCCACCGACTGCGCCGGATCAGGGAAGCTAATAATGTAGGATAAATTTAGGGTAAAATTAAGCCAGAGACATGCATGCCAATAACAGTGAAAGTGTAGTTACAGGTCTCCAGTAGAGGCTTTAGAAACAGTTTGGCCTGTCTACAATAAATGGATATGCAGACAGGTCATCACCTGTCTGCATATCTGTCTGAAGTAGGAAGGGGTTAATTTGGAAAATGTATGTACAGTTTGCGCTCATATGAAACATCTAGAAGGACGCCTAACAGATGTACAGAAGGATTCATTTAGAATTGAATGCCGAATCAGACCAACTGTACAAATTCGTGAAAACTGAAAATCAGTCGAAAATAGAAATGGAGTAAGTGTTCGTCAGTAACATCTCGATACAAGCGAGCAGGCAGGTGTGTCAGTGACGTTTTATACTTGTGTTCTGGAGTTACATCTCCTGCAGAACCTACAGACTCTATATTTAACTTATTGGCCTATTTGACCTTAAATTGTATTTAAAAAATTGAAATTTTAACAAAAGATTTTAATCCTGATATTTTCTCATTCATTTTACCATTGGCTTATTTACATATTACACTTTTATTTTAATATTTTATTTTATAATGTTGGATTTCACAAATAGTGAAATTGAAATGTTATGAGTTGCATTTGCGTATAAATTTCAAGTCTGTATGCACGTGGTGATGGATCGAGTGATCCACAACGTGTAGTGTGGTACCGATAAAATATGGCTGTGTGGACTGGTCATTTGTTGCTTAGTTATTCATACAGGCCGGGTCTTCTGACCACCAGTCGCTCGCGTTTCTCCGACTGATAAATAGGGTATGCAACATCGTCCAAAGACAATATGCGGTTGTAGACACGTGTTGTACATTAACCGGTAAGGAATGTAAACGGTGTGCGATATTGCAGGTCTCTATTCTATAGACAACACCCGTTGACCCAGGAAGCCGATTCCAACGACAACGCTTATGATTTGTATTTGGGAGGAAGCGGGAGACGCCGGCATGTTTAAGGATTTTTGTGGATTTGAAATAAACGACGAAAATGTCGCAATTAATATAGTGTTCGATGCGATTTGATATCAGCTAATATCGTTAGAGCTGACCGCCCTGTTCTGAAACGATGCGAATTACATTAATACTTAGTTACTTGGTATAAGGAGAACAACATACGCAAGACACGGGAGCGAACATAAACCGTAAGTTAACATTTAAAGAACACTGCTCTTGGGAAGTCAAACCAACAGTTTTTAACAGTTATCGCTCACAGTATCTATTTATTTACATTTACAGGATAATTCACAAACATTGCTACGTAAGTGACAACACCCACACGCATATACACTGCAGTAACATCGGTTATAAATGCAATCCAACATGTAAAGATCAAAAGTCGACAAAATATCGTCAAGAACAGAAATATAAACGTTTTCAACACTAGCACATAAACGTTATAAAATATCGAAATACCAAAAAACAACAATTTTAACAATTTTGCGAACAACAGGGAGAAAAATATGTAATAAACAGTATATGCAAACACACACATACACACACTTCAGTGCTGCAACAGCTTTGTAAAAGTTTGTAAAAACTGTGAGATCTCACAAATTTGGAAACATGTACATGCATATTTACTAATGTTTTAAGTCATGTATTTTAGTGCCTGATAATGGTTCTAAGGACGCAGACAGGTAGCATTGTTATATCACAACACAACACGATGGATTCCATTTTAATTCATTGGTTCAATGCGGCTAATGCAGGGTCGTGTCTTTTTCCATTACGCCGCCATCCTTTCCACATTCTTTACAATTTATTCGCAGTGATATAACTATTCGATGCTAGTCTGAACTGCTGATGGCTCGTTAAAGTGTAAATAAATGCACAAACATATAGAGTCAAACGTGAATGCTGTATGCGTCAACACTAAAACGTTCTGTACGACATGGATACCCCTGAACAGACAAGCGAAGGATAAAGTAGAGATGGAATGTGGTTAGGGAGCGGAGCGAGAGAGAGTGAATGAGTCACTGTTAAACTAGGATGCCACGGGGTGTTAGTTGGATTGCGAACCTATATATGAAGACCGCCACGTCATTGTTGCGAACTTCTAATTGTAATAAAACTATTTCCAAATTTGATTTGCCCGAATTATTTTAGAGGACAAAGGTAGTTACACGTTTCCTAAAGTCGTTCTGTATTTGGGTAACTCCAGTTACGTCGATAATCCAGTTGTGTGCTGTGTGTTGTACTACTACTGTTGTAATAGGATGCGTCAGACGTTGATTACACGCGAAAAAGCCATGTGTTGTCGCAGTACCACATATTGCATGTATGTTTTGTGGTCGGTCATCCTGGCAGCAGAAACGAGAGCAGTCTCATCTATTGTAAAGTTCAGTGGCAGATGAACGAACGCGTGGCTAGTTTTCCCAGTCTCGCCTAAAATGCACTGCCAACCAATTAAGTGTTGCTGTCGCGTTATGCTGGTACTGACTTGCATAATACTGATTATCCTTAATAAAAATGGTAATGTATATGTCGTAAGTATAGGAAAACAGAACGATAGAATGTACTCAAACCTCCTCCTATTCATATGGAGTGTAGCGGTTCCTGTGTTTCTAATTTTCAGAATCATTAATCGACGTAACTGCTCGCATTAGAATTCGTAGTGGTACCGGAGCCATAATGGGCTATGGGAGCGTGAAGACTTGCAGGAACGCCTGGATTCAAGCAGTGTGGGTGTTAGCAGGTGGAAGACAGCGACTGATACATGGGGCTTCGCCATCAGAAGAATCTACAGTATTGACGCGGCAGGTGGAAAAGGCTGATCTGTTATGACAAGGGTCCTTGCCCTTATTCACATTTTCATTACTTTTCTTATCTTTACCGGACGGCCAGATCGTACGTCGCCTACAACCCATCTTCCTTCTCAAAACCTCTTGTGCCATTCAAACACGAGCTAGAGACATGGCGTATTGACCATACACCTAACACTAAAAAAAAAAAAAAAAAACTGAAGGTTTGGCAGTTTTCTTCAGTTTCACAAGACTTTTTTGTTACACGTTTCTCGGTTTTTATTTAATTGAGCATGATCGCGATAGTTTAAAACCCCGTTCATAAATATTACAACTAGGACTGCAATAACGTAATGGAGCGTGCTATGGCACGCGACTGCGGGAAAGTTCAGCGGTTCTTGGTATATACATATTTTTATGACTAATGTTCATGGGCAGGTGCTGCGTGCACTTTTATTTTTTAATTTAAGTGCCACACGTATATTTTATGTATTTAACAATACACGGTAATTCCACTTTGTTAAATACTGCTGCTTGAAAATGATAGATGGGAGACCCCTGAAACGGTCATCAGTGGCTTGCACCACATGATTGTATTTAAACGTCTGTTGGCCCGAAGAAACACCCTCGTAATTTGATGAATTAAAATCAAAGTAGTCACGTTACTACATCAGGGTTTGACGTTTCTTGGGCCTTATCGCTTGGGATGTGTGCTTTAAGGAACACGAAACTAACCTGATGAACATGGCGACAACGTTTTTGTATATTTTTTGCATGTTTCGCTTATTTTCGTATTGCGGGAAGAACACTTAACTTGAGGCCCTGGCATTAGTTCTTGTTAATTGAATGTATTGAGAGGATACGAACTGAACTGAAAATGTATTGCGAGGATATGAACTGAACTGAAAATGTATTGAGAGGGTACGAACTGAACTGAAAATGAATTGAGAGGATACGAACTGAACTGAAAATGTATTGAGAGGATACGAAATGAACTGAAAATGTATTGAGAGGATACGAACTGAACTGAAAATGTATTGAGAGGATACGAACTGAACTGAAAATGTATTGAGGGGATACGAACTGAACCGAAAATGTATTGAGAGGATACGAACTGAACCGAAAATGTATTGAGAGGATACGAACTGAACCGCAAATGTATTGAGAGGATACGAACTGAACTGAAAATGTATTGAGAGGATACGAACTGAACTGAAAATGTATTGAGAGGATACGAACTGAACCGAAAATGTATTGAGAGGATACGAACTGAACTGAAAATGTATTGAGAGGACACGAACTGAACTGCAAGTGTATTGAGAGGATACGAACTGAACTGAAAATGTATTGAGAGGATACGAACTGAACTGAAAATGTATTGAGAGGATACGAACTGAACTGAAAATGTATTGAGAGGATACGAA
>Ga0123355_10010278_pt1 | contig 14318 bp, 11 predicted proteins | sample TergutEmb28metaG_3_FD_89872 | JGI IMG/M metagenome (GOLD analysis project Ga0123355, IMG submission 89872) | Embiratermes neotenicus P1 segment gut microbial communities from Petit-Saut dam, French Guiana - Emb289 P1 | ecosystem: Host-associated > Arthropoda: Insects > Digestive system > Gut ...
GGTAAATCCGAATGAGGAAGCATTTTCGGGATTTATTTTCAAAATTCACGCTAATATGGACCCAAATCACAGAAGTTGCATCGCTTTTGTGAAAATTTGTTCGGGAAAATTCGAGCGAAACGTCAATTACAAGCACATTCGCCACAATAAATTGATGCGATTTTCGAGTCCGACTGCTTTTATGGCGCAGAAAAAAGAAACGGTTGATGAAGCCTTTGCCGGCGATATTATCGGCTTGCCCGACACGGGAACTTTCAAAATCGGCGACACGCTGACTTCGGGCGAAATGCTTCATTTTAAAGGAATTCCAAGTTTCTCGCCCGAAATGTTTAAATACATTGAAAATGCCGACCCGATGAAAACCAAGCAGTTAGAAAAAGGCATCGCGCAACTGATGGACGAAGGAGTAGCGCAACTTTTTGTAAATCAGTTTAATAATCGCAAAATCATTGGAACTGTCGGGCAACTTCAATTTGAGGTAATTCAGTATCGACTTTTGCACGAATACGGCGCACAATGTCGTTGGGAGCCGATTTCATTGCACAAAGCCTGCTGGATTGAAAGCGATGACATTGCCGAATTAGAAAATTTCAAACGCCGAAAAGCACAATATATGGCGAAAGACAAGGAAGGTCGCGATGTTTTTCTTGCCGATTCGGGTTATGTGCTTCAAATGGCGCAAAATGATTTTAAGAATATTCGTTTTCATTTTACGTCAGAGTTTTAAGGATGATAGAATTTCCAGTTTCCATTTAATTTTTCCCTTTTTAATGTCAATAGCATAAATAATTGGAAAAATGTCAGGTATCATAGGACACGAATCAAAAAATTTATTAAAAACGGTTATATATGCAACATTATCTTTTAGGGTTATTAAAGGAAGCCTATTGCGAAAATGAAAAATACTGCCGTCCAGTAAAATTTCCCATTTTTTACCACTAACAGCCCATTTTTTGTCAGAAATTTTGTTTAATTCAATGTTTCTATTTTTGATTTTAATTTTTTTGTTTTCGTTTGAAAATTCAAATTGTTCAACAAACAAACTGCTTTTTAGTTTGAAGTATTTTCTTCTTTCTACATAATGATTTTCAAAGAAATAATTATTATTAAAGAAATGAATCTCTGAAAGATAGTAACTTCCTAATGTATCCACACTGTAATTATAATAAAGAAACCATTTCTCATTGTTAATTTCGTAAGCAATTTTTTTGTTATCATCTAAAAAAATACTACCTAATAAATATGCCAAAATTGTTGTGTCATTTTCTTGGGTATCCGGATAGTCATTTTCGCTTCTGTATCTCCTTTGGGATATATGGGAAATTTTATAAAATAAAGATTCATTACGCGAATCGACCCAAGTTAGCACTAATGTGGTATCTTTTTTTATTTCTCCACTTTGGGATATGAGAACATAGTTTAAGTCAAATGGTCGATGCCAGTTGAAAATATCCGTTGGTTCGCCAATAAACGCCGTTCTTGGATGTAATAAAAGAATATCACCATTTGAAGTTATAATTTGTTTGTCAATTATTCTTACGTTTGGTACGCACCTATTCCAAGAACGAGGTTGCCCAAAAACAGGCGTCAAGTTTGTCAAGCAAACACTAAAAAGCAAAATAGTATTTATTTTTTTGAAATTCATTTTGTTTTTGTATGCAAAGATAATTATTGATTACCATATCTGTATAAAACTCATGGAAAATATTTTGTTTTTTTACAAGATGACTGCAAAAGAGAGCAAACAAGACAAAGCCACGTTTGAGCAAAAAAAGAGGCTGTTCATTTGAACAACCTCTTTTCTGTTTTTTAAGCCGTTTTTCGATACATTTTCAAAAACCACATCGGAAAAAGTGCAAAATTAAGCAACAACACTACCGACAGCAAAGCAACACCTGCGAGAGGCCAGTGCATAACGTAAGAAATGTAAAAAATGCCTAACAATTCAATTCCCGCAAATCCGCCAATGTACATCGCTTTTCTGCCGTAAGACTGCGTCGAATCTTTTTTGTAGAGATGCCAAAAAAGCGTTGGCAGGAATACAAATAGCAAAATCACTGACGTAATGAAAAACGCAAGACCTGACGGAAGGCTACTCAATCTCAAAAACAGGGTTGTAGTCGCTCCTATCGCCGACAAATAACCCGACAAATACAATAACTTGTTCATTTTTTTAATATTTTTAGAAGTTAATAAATAAATAGTTTCCCGCTGAATTTCGTCAAATCCTTCGGGACAAATATAATAATAGGCCTTATTATATGCAGTTTCAAAACTCGTACCTTTTTGCATATCCGCTTCTACGGCACAGCAAAAATGGTCGATTAAATCTTCTTTCATCGCTTCCGATTGAATCGCACTTTCATTCACAGTTTGCGTGATGTAATTAATTTGTTTTTCTGTTAAAGAACTCATAATCAAATATTTTACGAAGTGATAATTTTATTGATTGTCGAAATAAAATCTTTTAATTCGGCTTCTTTTTCGTTTTTTACCTGCACGCCTTGCGTTGTGAGAAAATAATAATGGCGCACACGCTTACCGATATGCTGCGTTTCTACGTCAATCAAGCCGTCGTCTTTCAGTTTGTGCAAAGCAGGATACAACGAACCTTCTTTCAGTAAAATTTTATCATCGGACAACTCTTTTACTTTTTGCGTAATTTGGTATCCGTACATTTTACCGTTTTCAGCCAGCAATTTCAAAATAATTGCCGACAAAGTTCCTTTTAATAGTTCTCTTGAATACATAGCGCAAAGATACATAGAATTACAATGTATTGCAATTTTTTTCGATGATTTTTGTATTAAAAAAACCAAACACAATGATAATGCGTGATTTAGAACATCAAAAAAGCCTTTCCGATTTGGAAAGGCTTACTTTTAATGAGGAAAATTTATTCTTTTTTAATTCACACTGTGAGTTTTCAATGCCCATATTCCAACAAAACTCTTTCGTTCGAAACATCCAAACAAACTTCCGCATTCACAATCAACGGCAAATTTTCGTCAACGTGTCCGACAGGGAAATTAAAGCAAATAGGAATATCGTATTCTTTTACTGAATTGAAAATCAACTCATAAACCGTTGCGTGCATCAAAGGGTCTTCGTCAATATCGCTGAATTGCCCGACGATTAAACCCGAAATTTGCGACAGCGCACCACTCAAACGCAAATTTTGCATCATTCTATCAATATGATACGGTTTTTCGGCAAGGTCTTCGAGAAAAAGAATGTTGTTTTTGTAATTTAAGTCAAAGCGAGTTCCGCGCAAACCCATTAATACAGAGAGATTTCCGCCAACGAGTTTTCCGCCGGCTTTTCCTTGCTTGTTGAGCGAATGAGGCGAAACGGTGTAAGTTGGTCGGTCGCCTGCAAGAATTTGTTTCAACATCGCAATCGACGGCGAATTTTCCGATAATTCGGTCAAATGTTTCGCCATAATTGCGTGAAGCGACGGAATTCCGAGTGCTGAAACTGCGTTGTGCAAAATAGTTATATCGCTAAAACCGATAATCCATTTCGGATTTTTTTGAAATTTCGTGAAATCAATTTTATCAATAATTTGCACCAAACCGTAACCGCCTCGACTGCACAAAATCGCTCCCACATTCGGATTGTCGAGCGCAGACTGTAAATCGTGAATGCGTTGCTCCGCCGTTCCTGCAAAGCGACCGTATTTTTCACACGCGAATTTTCCTTCGCTCGGCACGCAATTCCACGAAGTCAACACTCGTTTTGCGCCGTCGATATATTTTGGCTCGATAAAGCCTGAAGGGGAAATTATTTGGATATTCATTTTTTTGAATTTTAGATTTGGCTTGCATCGTTTTTCAACCCTACAAATCACGATTTTTCCAACCGTCGCACTAATTTTTCTATTGTTTGTTCCAGTTTATCAATTTTATTTTGCATTTTGGCAACGTCTTCGTTCTCACTTTTTACCGTGCGTTTTCCTTTTATCACACCAAAATTAAATTCAAACGAAGTTTCTGCCGATGTTGGAATTCCCGAAAAGAAAATTTCATTGAACAAACCGCCTGTTTTTTCAATGATTTCAGGTTCGATGGTTTCCTGTTCCATAGAATTTAGAATGGCGATGTTGCTTGTTAGTTGTTTCAGTTTGGCAAATGTTTCTACAATTGCGATTGTGGCTTCGATAGCTCGGTCGCTTTTCAGAATTGTGGCGAGCATATACAAGCCTTTTTCTGTAAAAACCTTTGGAAGTACTCTTGTTTTTCCAAGATTTGCGGTCGAAATTTTCGACCGCAAATCTGTAAACTCCTTATTACTAATTTCAATAACATAACCTTCCGGAAACTTTTTTGGATTGTTTTGGACTGCCTCGTTTATACGTTTTGTTTCTACACCGTAAAGTATAGCCACATCGCTGTCAAGAATAACATTTTGATTTCTGATTGTGATGATTTTCGTGTTTACATCATCGAATTTAATTAGATTTTTCATATTCTTTTGAATTTTGTAAGGGCGAAAAAAATTTCGCCCTTACAGATTTCACTTACAAATCACACAACCAGCACATTGCGCACTTTCACCCCGCAAACGTTTTTCTGCCAGCATTTTAATTCTATCTTGCAAAGTCGGAATGTTGATATTTTCGACAATATCGGCGGTGAAAGCAGTCATCAACAATAAACGCGCTTCTTTTGCCGAAATTCCGCGCGAGCGAAGGTAAAACAAGGCTTCTTCGTTGAGTTGTCCGACAGTTGCGCCGTGCGAACATTTTACATCATCGGCGTAAATTTCCAATTGCGGTTTGGTGCGCATTCGGGCTTCTTTGCTCAAAAGCAGGTTCTTATTTGTTTGGAATGCTTGCGTTTTTTGCGCATCTTTCGCCACGAATAATTGTCCGGTAAATCCACAAAGCGATTGGTCGTCAAGTACATATTTAAAAATTTCAGTACTGTGGCAGTTCGGTTTGTTGTGCCGAACAGTGGTGAAATTATCGACTTGCTGATTTTTATCGCTCAACACCATTCCGTAAAGTTGCGTTTCGCAGTGTTCGCCGTTGAGGTCAATCTCAATCGTGTTGCGCGTAACACCGTTGTGAAGCGTGATGATGTTTGCCAGCACGTTCGACGACTCTTTTTGGTCAATCAACAAAGTGGAAAGATTGGTGTTTTTGGTATGCGTATTTTCGAGTTTGTAGTGCTCGTAAACAGCGCGTTCGGCAACAAAAACTTCGGTAACACGATTTTCCAAAAAACGCACATCGTCCATCGTGTGGTCGCAAACGAGCAATTGCGCTTTTGCGCCTTCCTCGAGAATGACGAGATTTCGGCTGTTTGCCATAAAATCGACATTCGAGCGCATAATATTTACAATCTGAATGGGTTTTTCGAGCGCAACATTTTTCGGCACATAAATAAAAAATCCGTCTTGCGCAAAAGCACCGTTGAAAGCGACCAAACCATCGTTTTTTTGCGAAGCAAGACGAGCATAATATTTTTCGACTAATTCGGAATGCGTTTCAGCAACTTCTTTCAAACTACCGATAATCACGCCTTCGGGAAGTGGAAGCGCGTTTTTTGCCGAATAAAATTGGTCGTTCACCACAAAATAAAGATGCGAACTCACACCCGGAACATCGCACTGAAATACTTCTTGCGGATTTACAGGAATATGCAAACGGTTGATATTCAATCCATAATTTACCGAAAGCGGTTCGCGCAAATCGGAATATAAATATTTTTCCAGTCGCGAAGTTGGAAAACCAAGTTTCTCGAAAAGTGCGAAAAATTCATCGCGTTTCGAGTTTAACACTGTTGCCGAATTGTTGTTAATCAGCGTTTTGTGTTGTTTGTATAGGTCGATATATTGTTGTTCCATTGTTTTTTAGAGTTACAAGAATTTTAGTTACAAGTTACGAGGTTTTTTTAGTCTGTTACAAACAGGCATTTATCCGCAGCCCATACTATCAATATCAACGATATTTTTAAAGTCCTCTCTGTTTATTCGTATCGTTTCAATAAAAAAATTGGGTTGCTTTTCAATTTCTTTCATCAACTCCTCTTTGTTTATGTAAATAAAGTCGCTGAATATTTTTCCTGAAAACGAACATCTTGCTATGTTTTCGTTGTTGTTTTTCACGAATAATTCAACGGTTTCAAACTTGCGATGACAACCATTTACTTGAAAATGTGTGTTCAATATCGTAAAAATAGTTGTTGTTGAATTTCTTGTTCCTGCCAAAAAATCTTTTTCAACAATAGTAGTATCACAATCAGAATCGTCTATACAATCTGCATTAACATTTGTGTGCTTGATAATTTTCATTCCGTTGTTTTCTGCATCGTAAAAAAAGTTATACTCTACAATGGTATCATTATCGTTGTTGTAAATCCACAGCGGAAATGCGTATCCGTGCTGTCTAAAAATCATAACTCCATTGACATTCGCCAATTTGGCTTCTGCGCTTTTTGCCCACACTACGAAGTCAAAGTAAAGTTCGGATGCGTGAGATTTGTTAAAATCTCGAAAATCAATAGAAATTGAAAAATTATTGTTTACGTTTATCGTGTGCAAACAGAAAGCACTTGCAAATGCATTCGTTGTTGAAAGGCAAAGGCAAATGCAAAGAAATAAAATATACTTTTTCATACGCTCATTTATTTTGCAGTTATCATTTCAACCAATCATAACCTTTTTCCTCCAATTCGAGCGCAAGTTCTTTTCCGCCGGTTTTGATAATCCGACCATCGTAAAGAACGTGCACAAAATCGGGAACGATATAATCGAGCAATCGCTGATAGTGCGTAATCACGATTGAAGCGTTATCGGGACGTTTCAATTTATTCACGCCGTTGGCAACAATCCGCAAAGCGTCAATATCCAAACCGCTGTCGGTTTCGTCCAAAATGGCTAATTTGGGTTGAAGCATCGCCATTTGGAAAATCTCATTGCGCTTTTTCTCGCCACCCGAAAATCCCTCATTTACAGAGCGATTGGTCAGTTTGTTATCCATTTCGACCAATTCCTTTTTCTCGCGCATCATTCGCAGAAAATCGGAAGCCGAAAGCGGTTCGAGGTTGTGATATTTGCGCTGTTCGTTTACTGCCGCGCGCATAAAATTGACCATACTCACGCCCGGAATTTCGACCGGATACTGAAAACTGAGAAAAACGCCCTCGCGAGCGCGGTCTTCGGGATTGAGTTCTAACAAATCTTTTCCGAGAAAATTCACTTTTCCTGCGGTTACCTGAAACTCTTCGCGACCAGCAAGCACCGAAGCGAGCGTTGATTTTCCTGCTCCGTTTGGTCCCATAATGGCGTGAACTTCGCCTTCGTTTACGGTTAAATTCAAACCTTTTAATATTTCTTTTCCGTTGATTGCGGCGTGGAGATTTTTTATTTGTAACATATTCTATTTTTTTATTTTGTATCACAGGTTGAAACCTGTGGTTATTCATTGTGCTGTCCTTCAGATTTTTTCAAAAAAGATATTATATTCAATAAAATGGTCAAATTTATTCTGCCACGCAACGCACCGAAAAACCACTATGACGACTGCTGTTACCCGCACTCGCACTACAACTGCGGAAGAACAAACCAAGTGTGCGATTATTGATGTGCGAACTACTCCAATAACCGCCGTACACGCCAACAATGCGGAGTGTGCCAAGTTCGTTGCGATGTCCCGAAGCGGGCAAGAAAATTGTGTTATTTCCTCTGCCGAATAAACGACCGCTTACATCGTTTTGAGTCGTCCAAACATTGCCGGATTTTGCAAGGTTTATTAATTCTGTAATAGTAGGAACACGCCAGCCAGCAGGACAAACATTATTACTCGCTTCCCAAATATCGCCGGTAGGAATAGAAGAATCCCAAACTGTATCGCCATTAGAATTTATCATCGGGCTGGTAGCACTCCAACCGATATTTCTATTCCATTGGTAAAACATTCCAGCATCTTCGGGGTTTTTGACAAAAGTGCCGGGTTTGTCCACATTGCGAGTTGCCCATATTACACCATTAATCACTACTCCGCCCATCGAAGTCGCTTTCCTTTCAAGCCTTCGAGTTGTAGAACAAGAACTTACCGTCAATACGAAAATTGTTAAGAATAGCAGTGCTTTGAAACTGTGTTTTTGTATTGTTGCCATAGATTTTGAATTTTAAAAAATCACTGTCTTTTATTGTATATAAGTTATCGAGTTTGTTTTTGCGATTATAGATTTTAACCTACGGAGTTTTCCAAACTCACTTGCAACAATTTCTGCGCTTCCACCGCAAATTCCATTGGCAGTTTATTCAAAACCTCTTTTGCGTAACCATTTACGATTAAGCCGACAGCATCTTCGGTAGAAATTCCGCGCTGATTGCAGTAAAAAATCTGGTCTTCGCTGATTTTCGAGGTCGTTGCTTCGTGTTCCACAATCGCTGTGTCGTTATGCACGTCCATATACGGAAAAGTGTGCGCACCGCATTTGTCGCCAAGCAAAAGACTATCGCATTGCGAGAAATTGCGCGCATTTTCGGCGTTTTTATTCACGCGCACCAATCCGCGATAACTGTTTTGACTTTTTCCCGCCGAAATACCTTTCGATAAAATATGACTGCGCGTGTTTTTGCCGAGATGAATCATTTTCGTTCCCGTGTCGGCTTGCTGAAAATTGTTGGTTACGGCAACCGAGTAAAATTCGGCAGACGAATTATCGCCTTGCAAAATGCAACTCGGATATTTCCAAGTTATTGCCGAGCCTGTTTCGACCTGCGTCCAAGAAAGTTTGGCGTTTTCGCCTTTGCAAATTCCGCGTTTAGTAACGAAATTGTAAATTCCGCCTTTGCCGTTTTTATCGCCCGGATACCAGTTTTGCACAGTCGAATATTTTACTTCGGCATTTTTCATTACAACAATTTCGACAATCGCAGCGTGAAGTTGATTTTCATCACGTTGCGGAGCAGTGCAACCTTCGAGATACGAAACATAACTATCCTCGTCGGCAACAATGAGCGTGCGCTCGAATTGCCCCGTATTTACGGCATTTATGCGAAAATACGTGGAAAGTTCCATCGGACAGCGAACACCTTTCGGAATATACACAAACGAACCATCGCTGAAAACGGCGCAATTCAACGCACCGAAAAAATTATCGGTATGCGGAACAACCGTGCCAAGATATTTTTGTATCAAATCGGAATGATGTTCGACCGCTTCGCTGAACGAGCAAAAAATTATTCCCAATTCTGCCAAATTTTCTTTGAAAGTAGTTTTTACCGAAACACTGTCCATCACCGCATCAACAGCAATTCCCGAAAGTGCGTTTCGTTCGTGAAGCGGAATGCCGAGTTTGTCGAAAGTTTTGAGCAGTTCGGGGTCAATTTCATCGGGACTTTTCGGCGCATTTGTTCGCGGTGCAGCATAATAAATAATATTCTGATAATCAATTTCGGGAATATTCAAATGTGCCCAAGTTGGCATTTCGAGCGTTTGCCAATACTGAAAAGCCTTCAAACGATATTCGAGCAACCATTCCGGTTCATTTTTTTTCGCCGAAATAAGACGTACAATATCCTCATTCAATCCTTTGGGAATAAATTCGGTTTCAATCTCGGTCGAAAATCCGTATTTGTATTCCTCGGTTGTAACTTTATGTAATATATCTTTTGACATTTTTTTAAATTTCAAATTTCTGATTTGAAGTTTGCCACAAAAATACAAAAAAAATAGAATAACAAGGTTCTTTTGCTTTATTTATCCCAATTTCTTTGTTGCGACAGATTTTTAAAAGCCACTCGTTGTGTTTTAAATTCCAAACGACCATTAAAAAACACTAATTCTATTGGGTTTTGACACAAGGAACTTGCAGTTTTAATAATCAAGCCGTATCTTTGGCATCGGTGATTTTTGAACCTTTGTTTACAAAAATCTCAAATCAAAATTTACATTAATTGCTAATTTTTAAAAAAACTCAAAAGATTATGAGAAAAGCTTTCTTTTTGACAATGATGATTGTCTGTTGTGCGACACTTTTGTCTGCACAAGGTCTAAACCGATTGTGGGTTAGAGGTAGTGCCGTTGGTGCTGATGGTGCTAATTATTCCTGGAACACAGGAAGTGCTAATCGAGACATTGCCGTTCATGATGGTATAATCTATGTAGCGAGCAATGCCGGTACTATGGTTCGTGTGCTTGATGGCGCAACCGGAGATGAACTTCCATCAATTACCGGTGTGACGAATAACGGTTTCGGTATTGCCATTGATGATGCCGGTAATTTGTTCGTGCCAAACAATACGGGAGGAGGCATGGGCTGGAATTTACGGAAAGTAAATACTACAACCGGAGTATCTACTCCGGTCTATGGTTGGACGAACCCCACCGCTCGAATTGATTTTTTTGCCGCAAGAGGCGATATTGAAAGTTCCGAAAGTTCTTTCTTTATTGGGCATTCCATTAATTCCAATGTCATACAGGCATGGGAACTTCAAGATGGTGCTGTTACAGCTACATTCTCTTCTGCCAATCCCAACGCTAGCGGTACGACCGGTTCTTCCGGAGCAGATGCTTTTTGGATAGATGATGCGCGCGTCTTATTAACATCGCATGGACGGATACCGCAAATTATTACTGTGGATTTTTCCGCAAGTCCATTTGTAATCGGGGCGCAAAATATCGCTGTGCCGGCAGCACCTCATGGCGGAGGCGGTGTCTATTTTGAATTGGGAGGAATACCTTACGTTGTGCTTCCCCACTCCGTTGCTTCCCCTAATGGAGGACGAGAGGGAGCTATTAACATGTTCAACATTACCAACCCGGCTTCTCCTATACAGATAGGTACAACTACGCCTGTTATCGGAACAGCAGGAGATGGTGCTGTAACTCACACTGCCATACATGCTGAAAAAGTTGCCGACAATAGAGTAATTGTTTATGTGTGGGCGGTTAATAACGGCGTTGCCGCATATGAGGTTGTAGCAGCTCGCACACCGATACTTACTCCGGCACCAGGTACATTCGAAGGTTCGGTTACTATCAGCTCAATAGTTAGCGAAACACCAAATGCAGTAATCAGATTTACAACCGACGGTTCGGTTCCTACATCTGAATCGCCTCTTTTCACAGGCACGCCTATTGAGTTTGCTACAGAAGGAACTCATACTATCAGATTGCTGACAACAGCTCCCGGAGTTTTAGACAACCTAATGGAAGCTACGTACACTGTTACAGCTTTACCATCAGGATTGGCCGGTACTTTTTTCATTCCGAATACCGCTGCCGGACAAGAGCGCGGATGGGCAACGCTTACTGAAGCATTCGCCGAAATAAACACCGAAGGCATTGATGGGAATGTGGTGTTGGCAATTACTGCGGATATCGCTCAAACTGGACGTTTGGCACTAGCAAATGATACCGATTATTCCATTACAATCAATTCTCACGGCGAACGTAGAACGATTGCATTCTCGGGAACAGGTGCAGCAGCAGGCGGAGGCGCAGCAGGTCAGTTTGTAATCGGAGCAAGCGGTCTTACTTCGGAAGATTTTGCACCTGCACGAAACATTATAATTGATAATTTGACGTTAACAACCACAGGACTTGTCTCCAGTGCTCCATTGTTGATGTTTGTTAATGATGTGTACGATGTAACAGTTAAAAACAGTACCATATTGGGGACATCTGGTAGCAATCAATTCAACTTGGTTAGATTAGATGCTCATACAGCTGCAGATATGATGCCGAGAAATGTACGCTTTGAGAACAATACATTCAGAGATAACTCCAATCAAACAACGAGCTATGCCATTAACATCGGTTTCCGCGGAGGTGCTGGTCCTGTGCCTAACCTTCCGGTAGAGCATTATGCTTCCGGTATTGTAATTACGGGCAACGATTTCCAAAATCTTGGACAGCGAGGTATTTGGTTTGTTGATACCGATGGAGTGGAGTTCAGCAACAACAGAATCGAAGCTCGCGGGAGCGGTAATGCAGAAATGGTAAGTGCAGCCGTTACTTTATGGCTTAATGTAAGAGGTTATGTGCGTATTACAGGAAATGAGTTCTCTAATATCAGGACTTCAAACACGCAAAACAATAGCGGTCTTAGCGGTATGTTTGCCATTAACGTTATGGCAGCCGATCTTCTTGCTGATATCTATATTGAAAACAATTACTTCAGCGGTTTCCGCAGAGTAGGAACAGGAGGGGCTGCCTGGGACCAGTTTACTATGAACGGTATTTTAACAAGAACAGTTGCAGAAGGTTTTAATACCTATATTCGCCACAATACATTCCTTTTGGATGTGATGAATAGTATGCCTGACCATTTTGTTGAAAATCCGGCACTTAATACCTCGAATTATTCCGCTATTAATATTGTAAGCGGAATGCCGATTATCCAAAACAATCTGTTTGTACTCGATGCCGATGAATACTTCCACTTTGCTATACGCGGTGATATTCCTGCTCATGCTTCGGGCAATGTGTTCTATCTGCTTGGAGAAGGCGCAAGAAAAGCTCCGGGTATTGTTAGAGAAGAAGGCGAAGGTGTGTATCTTGAATTACCTGCCGGTGCAAACTTCGTACAGACAGGAACCGTACCTTTCAATTTGGATTTGAACAGTGTGTGGTCGGGAGATGAGCAGCTAAGAGTAAATAGAATATCAGCAGTTGCTACGGATATTCACGGCAATCCGCGTGGAGCTTATACGCACGCAGGTGCTCACGAGCCAGAAATGTTCACGGGTACTCCAACTATCAATGCTGAAATACCGTTCATTATTGTACATCCGCAACCGGAAACTTTTGTTCAAGGTGATACAATTTTACCGTTACTTACTGTAAGGGCAGTCGTAACTGATGGCGGAACATTGACTTATCAGTGGTTTAGTAATACAGAAAACAGCAACACAGGCGGTACTATAATTGATGGCGCAACTGAAGCAAGTTTCGCACCTCCAACTGAAGCAATAGGAACGGTTTATTACTATGTAGTAATAACCAACACCAACAATGTTGTGAACGGTGAAGCAACAGCAAGCACTACAAGTGATGTGGCTGCAATAACGGTAGAAGGAGAAATCATAAACGCTCAAACGCCAACCATTACTGCACAACCACAGTCGGCTGATTACATCCAAAATGCTACGGCTGTCGCACTTACCGTAACGGCAAACGTAACCGATGGCGGAACATTGACTTATCAGTGGTTTAGCAACACGGAAAATAGCAACACAGGTGGTACTATAATTAATGGCGCAACCGAAGCAAGCTTCACACCTTCAACAGAAAGAACAGGAACAGTTTATTACTATGTAGTAATAACTAACACCAACACAGAGGTGAACGGTGAAACAACAGCAAGCATTGCAAGTGATGTGGCAGCAATAACGGTAGAATTAGAAACAGGTATTTCAATACCTGCAATCAACTCATTGAACGCATGGGTGCACAATGGTATGCTACACATAACCGGTCTTACTGCCGAAAAAATGTTGAGCATATATACTGCCAGCGGTGTACAAGTATATCAAAGCCCTGCACAAGGAAGCAAGGTAGAGATTCCGTTTAATCATCTACGAGGTGTACACATTGTTCGTCAGGGATTAAATGCAATAACAGTTATAGCTCACTAAAGATGGATTATTAAACAAGAAAATCAGCGATATAAAAAAATTGTATCGCTGATTTTTTATTGGTTCAAGACAGTTTTAAGAGTCTATTTTGTTTTGAAGTGAACCCTAAAAGTTAGACAAAATTTTTAGGGTTTATTTATGGAGAACAAATTCAATATTAACAACCGCGAGAAAATGATACTAAAGAGGCTATTCTTATGGTTTGGTATCACGCGAATTGAATACAAATTGTTAGGCTTTTTCACGTTTCTCTCTCAAATATTCACGCTACTCTTTCAAAAAACTAAAATATTCAATTCTCACGGCTTCAAATCCGAGTGAAAATGATTGTAAATCATTGTTGCTCTGCGAGTTCCGATAATTTTTTCCAAGTCCGAAAATTCGGCTAATTTAATCCGTTTTACGCTTTTGAAATGCTTTATCAACTCTTTTTTGGTCTGTTCGCCAATTCCTTTGATGGAATCGAGTTCGGAAACGGTTTGTTTTTTGCTTCGCTTGTCACGATGAAAAGTGATGGCAAAACGATGAACTTCCTCTTGAATTTGAACAAGCAGTTTGAAAAATCGGTCGGTTGGTTTCAAGCCGATTTCTTTCGGTGGAAATCCGAAAAGCAGTTCGCGCGTTTTGTGTTTGTCGTTTTTTACCAAACCTGCAATCGGAATTTTCAGTTTTAATTCATCCTCCACCACTTGGCGCACAACTTCCATTTGTCCCTTTCCACC